>Ga0302140_10000872_pt1 | contig 39618 bp, 33 predicted proteins | sample I_Bog_E1_1_FD_202095 | JGI IMG/M metagenome (GOLD analysis project Ga0302140, IMG submission 202095) | Peat permafrost microbial communities from Stordalen Mire near Abisko, Sweden - I_Bog_E1_1 | ecosystem: Environmental > Terrestrial > Soil > Wetlands > Peat | place: Sweden: Abisko, Stordalen...
GCAGGGTCCGCCTCCGCTTCACCAACCGTAGATCATTTTGCGCTAAAGTCGTCTTGTCGGTCGATGGTTTCTCATCGAACGGCGTATAGTGTCTTAACTGTTTGTCTCAGCCCAGGGGGCCACCCCAGATTGGCGACGGCATCCACTACGTCACCAGCGGGGCATACGACGCTATGTTCGTTCGGACTGGCAATGGGGTAATTGTCGTTGACACGCCCCCTCTGCTCGGAGAGAACATGCGACGGGCAATCGCGGAAGTCACCAGTGAGCCAGTGACCCACTTCATCTATAGCCACTGGCATAAGGATCATACCGGCGCGTCAGGCATATGGGGCCCCAAGGTTAAGTACATAGGCCATCAAACAACTCGAGATCATCTGCTGCGGTGGCCCGACTCTTCGCCCGCTCCGACCGAGACCTTCGAGACGGAAACGACGCTCGACGTGAACGGCGTCCAACTGGAGCTTTCCTACAAAGGCCAGAACCATTGCGAGGGCAATATCTTTATCTATGCACCCAGACAGAAAGTGCTTGCGGCCATCGACATCATCAGTCCTGGTTGGACACCCTTTAAAAACTGCGACGCTTCTGAGAGCTTTCGTGGCTGGGTCGAGGCGCATGACCAGATTCTCCAATACGACTTCAACGCGATCGTAGCCGGGCACTGCAACCGTTGGGGAACGCGAGAGGATGCGATCACCTCGCGCGAATACGCAAACGATATGGTTGCATTCTCACGAGAAGCACTTGAGCAATGCGGATATATGGATCTCCTGGAGCGTATCGGCTTCAGTAATCCGTGGGTGTTGTGGGACAACTACTTCAACGAGATGACCAACCACGCGACCAGGAAGGTCCTCACAAAACAATCCAGTAACGGTCAAACGTGGGCGCAACGCCTCGCTGGCGCGGATGTGATGACTAAATACCATGTCTACTGCATTCTTGAGGCCATGCGGCTCGAATGGGGACTGCTCTCCAGGATGGAGTCGGAAGTTTTCATTCAAAAGTAACGGGGCTGTACTTGAAACCAGGGGGTGGTGCCTTTGCCTTGCGGCAATTTACGAAGCGAGGTCAAAGCCCGGGGGGGCTCAGAATGACTAAGTGGCGCCGCCGTCGCCGGACTAGAAACCGGCGGCTGTTGGCATCAGGCGTATCTATGGAGTCGTCGGCGACAGCCTGAATGGCTTTACCGATGCGATCCGCCGGCAGTACAAGATCAAGTGGATCCATGTCCGGCATGAAGAGGTAGCCGCATTTGCGGCGAGCGCCGAGGCGCATCTTACCGGTTCTCTCGCCGTCTACGCCGGGAGCTGCGGGCCAGGGGGTTCACCCTCTACATGGTCAAGGCCGTAATGAACGGCCGGGCCGACGAGGTGCTCGATCTGGAGGTTACCAACCTCTGGCGCCAGGCCGCGGCGAAGGGGAAGCCGGCTCACGGGGAACGTCTGAGGCTTTCGAATTCTCGCTCTTCGTCGAAGACCTTCGATAACCCATAAAGAATTGTTCGATGTCCAGCCAGCTATTTACACGCCGGAACTCCTGGATGAGAGCGTTAGCCGGCGAACTGTACATTATGGTTTCGCCTCGGAACAGCCGAAGTTCCCGAGGATTGTCGTCAATCAGAAAGTCGCCACGCACAATACCCTTGTCGCCGCAAAAAACCATGTGCGACGGCGGAATAAAGGGAAAGTGCCGCTTCAGCCATTCGTATTTTGGGACAAAGGCTTGCGGATAGTCCATTACCGCTGTCGCGATATACACGTCATAACGCTTCTGAAGGCGCTCGAGAACATGTTGCGAATGCGGGATCACGGCGACATGTTCGAAGAAATCCTCCGACTGAATGTGCCTCCCGAGGGCACGTACGCGATCAGGCGGAACGAAATCCCAAATCCAGCGGCCACGCAACTCACTGACTGTGAGTCTCTCCTTAAACTCGCGGTTGTAAAGAAGAATTTGCTCGTTGAGGACGTCGGCAATCACTTCATCCATGTCCACGCAGATGACCTTGCGCATGCCTTGCGATCTGGTGGGCATATCGATTCGTCCGGTCTGACTGAATCCAAAGGCTTCAGAATCCCGCAGACCTGGAAGCAGGAACCCCGGACGCCGTCGGGGCCTGCGCCGGCCGTATCTGGATGTCGGCCCGCCGGAACCCGAACTTATGACCATTCTCGTCAATCAACTCGATCTGGCATGTGTACGTGCCTGTCGGGAACTTCGCCAGGGATACCTCGAACTGCACCGGCAAAGTTTCCCCGCGTTTAGGAAGCAGACTATCCAGATACACCGGCTGCGATTCGAACATCATGTTCTTTCCGCGATAGAACGATAATGTCGCCGCCACATTCGGCTTCTGGTCCGCTTCCAGTACCGGATCGTAGACTTCCATGTACACATACAGGTTCTGGTCCTTGCGAAACACGCGCGTGATGCTCGGCACCAGTTGCTGCCCGTCTTCAACCAGCGGATTCGCATCCTCCGGTTTGCCGTTCGGGTCCGCCTTCGCGATCGCCTGCTTCAATGGCTGCCGCTGGCTGCTCAGAACGATGGAACTCGTCTTGACCTGCGTCGGCTGATCTGCTGCCAGATCGGGGATCACGACATTCGTTTCATACGTACCCATCTTGCCCGTTTCATTCTCGCGGGTCAGGAATTTCAGCTTGTACGATCCTGGCGGGACCGTGAATCCCGTATCGTAGGCGATCGAGCGCGAGTTCAACTCAGCTACCGTCTGCTGCCCCAGCTGGATCGTGACGCCATCGCGCACTACATCTACAACCTTATCTTTGCTGTCGCGCAACTCGCCGACAAAATCCAGGTCGGTCTTATCGCTCCCCTTGCTTTTCGCGAGGGCGATCTCCGAGCCCGGGATCTTCACGCTTAGTGGCACAAAGTAGCGGTCTCGCGCCAGACGAAAGTAGTCCCATTCCAGTGCCAGCGACAGATCGTTAACCGGGTCGCCGAGGACTAACGCCTGCTGCAGTTGTTCCTCTCTATCTGCACCAGTGAACTTACCGAATTCCTTTTCCGCGAAGTACCCGCGCTTGTAATCCAGCTTCGCGGACTGTTCGTCCCGCCCGTTCAACCGGACGCTCACACTGCGGAATTTGCCATCGGTCTTCGTGTTCGTGCTGTAGTAGCCGAGAACGTAGTAACTCCCGATCTCGTCCCGTGCCTCTTCCATGCCGAGCGCCAGATTGTTATCTTCGGCGAAGAGCTTACCGCCGGTGTCTGCCGCCATTGTGGACAGGGTCTCCTGCGCGGTATCGTTGGCCGCGCCACCGCGCCCGCCGCCCACACCCGTCTGAATTCCAGCGGTGAAAATATTCGTTGCAGTCGGCGACGCTTGGGTCGCATCGCCACTCGGCGCCGATGCCATCATTCCGCGAGTATCGATCGGAAAGATCGCAACGTTCGACTTCTTTGCGGCGTTGATGAGATTCATCAGTTCAGCCTGATTGTCCATTCCCGACTGCATGATGCCACTGGAGAAATAGATGAGCGCTTTCTTCTCCGGATAACCTCCGAGGAGTTTCGCCGCGGTCTCGATGGTCGTCAGTTTCTTATCGACGTTGAAGATGTCGAACTCCGACTGATCCGGGCTGAACGTATTGTCATCCGACGTGTCGCCCGCGCCGAGGTTGTCCACCATATCGGCCCCTTCGCCGATATGAAATCTTTTTACTGCCGCCGCGAGCGCGTCCCTGTCATCGGTAAAATCCTGTAACACCTGCAGCGGTCCCGTGGTAGCCTCCATGATGCAAACGAGGTCGGCCGGCTTGAGATTGTTGCGGATGAAATCGGTTGCGGTGCTCTGCGCGCGGATCTGTTCGGGTACCGCCATCGTGCTGAGATCGAAAAGCAAAACTACAAGACGGCGGTCCTGATACCGGATGACCGGCGCCGCAGAGCCTGGTTCTGTTGCTGCCACCGGGGGCGCCTGCATTATGGCTGCGCTCATGCCGGCCGGGTTAGGCGACACTGCGAGAGTACCCGGCTTGACGGCTGGCACGGGCGGCGCCGTATCGATATCCAGCTTTTGGAAATCGAACACGGTAATCTGCTGTTTCTTCCCATCCTCAGTCAGGGCGAAGTCGTCTTTTCTCAGATCCTCCATGACTTTGCCGTTCTTATCTTTGACCGTCACGTCGACGACGACCAGTGTCGTGTTCGAAGTAAACGTCACCGGCTGCTGTTGAGCCCACACGTTGCCGGACGCCAGACTAAATATCAGTGCGAATGTCAATTGCCGTTTCATTGTTCTCAACCTCGGTTTGTTACAGTCTTGACTCGGGTAATTGCATCCGCTTCGCCAAACGGCAAGCGTGCGCAGAATCAGAGCTTTAACTCGCCGGCGTAGGAAATCATGTCGCCTGTACGCCATCTGCTGACGTCAGAACATCCAACTCTCGAACGGCATCGATTAGGTTGGACACATAGAATCGCGAATCGCGCCACCTGGGTGGGGCCTGTTTCCGATGATCGTATATAACCGCGAGAACGATGAGACCAGAGATTTGTCGGCCTTCGGAGCCGAAGGAAGGCGCGCGAGCGGCACAGAACTGTGCTCAGGAAGGGAAGGACGGGATGGTGGATATCGACATTACAAGAAGCTGAGCACCTGCTTGGTTTTCACCTGCCGGGCAGCCACCCGGCTGTATGCATCCACGGCGTTCTCGAACGGAACGACCTCGATCGCCGGTGGTTTCAAAGCACCCGTTTCGAAACCCAGCCGAAGCTCGTCCTGGATTTCCGCAATCTGCCGCGACGTTAGTCCATAACTGTCTACCCCAACCAGCCGGGAGGAATTGTGATAGAAGTCGACGAGGTTGAAGCTGACGCGCGGATTCCCAGGGCTCGAAATAGCTACCTGCCGCCCCCCGGGTTTGAGCGATCGCAAGGCGGGCTCGAACAAAGGGCCGCCTACGGTATCAAAGACAGCATCCACGCGTCTCCACGCCGTCAGCTCCAGGACCCGTTTTTCAAGATCTTCGGTCTGGGTATTGATCACGGCATCGGCGCCGGGAATCGGATCGGATCGCATATCCGCGCCAATCACGCGCGCCCGCTTCCAGTTCGCGATCTGAATTGCGGCTTGCCCCACAGCACCCGCTGCGCCAACCACGAGAATGGTTTCGCCCGGCTGGATTTGAGCCGCATTCACTAACGATGCCCAGGCTGTAATATACGGAACCCCAATCGCCGCCGCCTGCTCCATACTCAACGACTTCGGTTTGCGCGACACCGTTTCCACTGGTACGACGACGTATTCCGCGTGAGATCCATCACGGACGATGCCGAGGGTCCCGGAACTGCCCCAGACCTCAGCGCCTTCGTGATAGATGCCTCTTACGGCGATACCCGCGAAGTCCCGGCCCGGGGTTCTCGGCAGTGTCGTGTTCTTGAAGTGTCCCGCGACATTCCCGATGTCGCTTGGATTGATGCCCGCAGCATTGACTTGAACGAGTGCTTCGCCTTCGCCTGGTTCCGGAATCGGGACTTCTGCGATTCGCAACACCGACGGCGGCCCAAACTCGGTAAAACGCAACGATTTCATTATCCCGACACCCATTTCTCCAGCCGGCGCTAACTAACCCGCTACTGCGACCCTGAATGGGTGCCCGCCAAAGCTGCTATTCGCCCACGGCATCTCCGGCACTGGCGTACCGCCGCCATGTCGTGATGGACTCTGCGGTGTCATTTGCCTCACGGTCTGCATTGCCGGGTTGATCGACAGTCCGAGTCTTTGCATCCTGGCGATGAGGCTTGTCCTGGGCAATCCGAGTCTGGCCGCGGCACCGCTCGGTCCACCCACTACCCAGTTGGTTTCCCGAAGCGTCGCCATGATATGCGCGCGTTCGGCATCCGCCATGGTGCGTACCTCCCCCGGAGCGCTCGGTAATTGCAACTCCGACAGACGCGGCCGCAGTACCGTGCCTGTTGTCATGATCACCGCACGCTCGATGAAGTTCTGTAATTCCCTGATATTCCCCGGCCAGGAATAGCTCCTGAGAGCTTCCATCACCTCGTCAGGCACGCAATCGATCGCTTTGCCTTGACGTTCGGAGAACTTCCGGACAAAGCGATCGACCAGAAGCGGAATATCGTCTTCTCGTTCGCGCAAGGGCGGCAGAGTGATCGGAAAGACATTCAGCCGATAGTAGAGATCCGCGCGAAATTTGCCTTCCTGGACCATGGTCCAGAGATCGCGGTTGGTCGCGGCAATGATGCGCACATTGACCGGAATGGCACGGCTGCTGCCGAGCCGCTCGACCTGCTGCTCTTGTAAAACGCGCAGAAGTTTGGGTTGAAGTTCCAGAGGTAATTCGCCGATTTCATCCAGGAACAGGGTGCCGCGATCCGCCGCCTGAAAACGCCCTTCCCGATGGGTAACCGCGCCCGTGAAGGCTCCACGTTCGTAGCCAAACAGCTCGCTCTCCAGCAATGCGGCGGGAATCGCAGCGCAGTTAATGGCCACGAACGGCCGCTGCCGCCGAGGGCTGGCGTCGTGGATTGCCTGCGCCACTACTTCCTTGCCGGTGCCTGTCTCCCCGCAAACGAGGACAGCGCTGTCGACCGGCGCAACCATTTCGATCTCGTCAAGTACTGCCCTGAATTTAGGGCTGGAACCTATCAATCCGGAATTAGGCATCGTTTGCTCCTTGCTGAACAGTCTGGACCCTGCTTCAATCTTTTGAAAACCTGTTAACGGTAAGCTCGATGGCGCCCAACAGATCGGCGGCGTCGAACGGTTTGTGCAGAAAACCGACGGCGCCCTGACTCAGGGCCCGCTGTCGGATTTCATCGTCGTAATGGGCGGTGATGAATATCACCGGTAACCGCGGATGTTGCAGGCTGACCCGGCGCTGCAACTCGAGTCCGTCGATTCCCGGCATGCGCACATCGGTAATCAGGCAGACCGCCGTCGCCGGCGCTTCCGATTGCAGAAACGCTTCTGCCGAAGCGAAGACCAATGGCGTATACCCGGCGGAAGCCACCAGGCTTTCTATCGATTCGCGAACCCTGCCATCATCATCGACCGCCGCGACGACAGGCTTTGCAGGAATCGAATTCGAACTCTGTTCGCTTTCCACGTCCTGATAATAACCGCCAAAGCGGATGACGCGCCATTATATGTTTATTTAGCCGTTCTTCACTTACAGGCGCGGTGTTCCACGCGCAATTCGAAGCCTGTCGGCCATACGGACGAGTTCAGCCAGCGAGCCGGCTCCCATCTTGCGCATGACCTGGCCGCGATGAACTCCGATGGTGATTTCGCTCGTGCCAAGTTCCGCAGCGGTCTGTTTATTCGCCAGTCCGGCAACCACGAATGGAAGTACCTCGCGTTCCCTGGGCGTAAGCAAGTCATAGTGCTTCCGCAAATCAGCCAGTTCCGCTCTCTCCTGCCGTGCCGCGCGATCCAAGGCGATAGCCGCGTCGATCGCCTTCAGCAGATCCTCGTCGCCAAAGGGCTTCGGGAGGAACTCAATCGCCCCGGCCTTCATGGCGCGGACCGAAGAAGGAATGTCTCCATGCCCGGTGATGAAGATGATCGGCGGCCCGCTGCCGTTGGCGAGTTCGCGCTGCAGGTCCAGTCCGCTTGGGCCGGGGAGTTCGAGGTCGAGCACAAGACACGCGGGCTGGTCGGGCTTGTCGGCTTCCAGAAACTCCGCCGCCGAACCGTACGCCGTCACGTCAAGCCCCACCGATGCAATCAGGCTGGACAGTGCTTCGCGCACACGATAGTCATCGTCCACAACGAAGACAATGGGATTGTCGGAAGTCATGACACAGCACTCAACTGAAGAGGAAGAGTGAAGCAGAATATGGCGCCGGAACCCTCTGCCGGCGTGGCCCAAAGGCGCCCGTTGTGAGCCTGGACAATGGAGCGGCAGATCGCCAGGCCCATCCCCATGCCGTTATCTTTGGTGGTAAAGAAGGGGTCGAAAACGGTGTCCGGATCTTTCAAGCCTACCCCGGAGTCTTGTATTTGCACCAGGACCGTATCCTCACCGTCGCGTTTGGAACGAATGAAAAGCCGCTTGGGTCGATCCGTGACCGGATCCATCGCTTCGATTCCGTTCAGGATAAGGTTGAGTATCAATTGCTGCAGCTGGACGCGGTCGCCGGTCACGGGCGGCAGGTCGGCCGCCAGGTCGGTTTCTATCATGACGCGCCGTTTTGCGGTCTCGCTCCGCACCAGACTCAGTACTTCGGCTATCAATTCGTTCAGGCCAAGCGGAACTTCTTCATGGGCCGCGCGCTTGAAAAGCGCTCGAATGCGCCGAACCACTTCCCCCGCGTCTTTCCCGTCGCGGACAATCCGTTCGGCCGCTTCCATGGCCTTGGCGAGATTCGGCGGCTGGGCGGAAAGCCAGCGCAAGCACGCATTGCCGTTTGAGACTACGGCGGTGAGCGGCTGGTTCACTTCGTGCGCGATGGAAGCCGACAATTCGCCCACTGTGGCAACCTGCGATGCAATGGAAAGGCGCTCCTGTGTGTTTCGCAGCGCTTCCTCCGTCCGCCTGCGGTCCTCAACGTCGATACAAATTCCGTACCACTCCACGACTCGTCCTTCGCCGTTACGCAACGGCTCGCCGCGCACGTCGAACCAGCGATATGCGCCATCCGCGCTACGAAGCCGGTAAGTGACCTGGTGAGGCTCTCCGGTTTGCGTGTTTTGCCGCCATATGCGCATGGTGGAATCGACATCGTCCGGATGGAGAAGTTGCAGCCATCCACTGTTTCCAAAGTCTTCAAGTGGCTTGCCCGTATAATCCAGAACGCGCTGGTTGACGTAGTCGATCTCGCCGTCCGGCGTGGTGCGCCACACAAGGGCGGGGATCGTTTCGGTCATCAGGCGGAGATGGTGTTCGCTGTCCCGCAAAGCTTGTTCAGCCTGCCTTCGATCTTCGATATCGGTCAGGAGGAGGCACCAGCGCACAATATGGCCTTTCGCGTCGCGCATGGGCAGACCTCGTGTATGGAACCACCGATACACGCCGTCGGCTCGCCGGACGCGTTCCTCAGCGTCGTATGGATTGCCGGTTTCGAGCGACCGCCGCCAGCGCTCGGCTATCCGCTCCCGATCCTCGGGATGTACCTTTTCCGGCCAGTTTTTCAGCTTCTCAGCACTTTGTCCTGTATAAGCCACGAGTTGCGCATTTACCGTTTCGGTGTCGCCCGCCGGAGTCATGGTGGTTACAAGGGCCGGGATGCTATCGACCATCAACCGCAGGTGATGCTCGCTGGCCCGTAGCGCTTCTTCGGCGCGTTTTCGGTCTTCGATGTCCACATATAGCGTGTGCCAGCGGATGATCCTGCCATCGGTATCGTGCAGGGGAAGAGCGCGGGCGTGAAACCAGCGATACACTCCGTCGGCACGCCTGAGACGGACTTCGTTATTCAACGGATTCCCGCTCTCAATGGCACACTTCCACTGGGCGATGGCGTCCGCGCGGTCGTCCGAATGCACCGTTTCTGGCCAGTTCTTCAACTGATCTACGGTCATGCCAGTGTAATCGACGCACTGTCGATTCACCGCCTCGATCTCGCCTGTCACCGTTCGGATGCTGATCAGCGCCGGGATGCTATCGACCAGCAAACGGAGTTGTTGTTCGCTGGACCGGAGGGCTTCCTCAGTGCGCTTGCGATCCTCGATGTCGGTGAGCACGCAATACCAGCGGACCACCTGGCCCTGGCTGTCGCGCAGGGGCAGGGCGCGCACATGAAACCAGCGATATGCGCCATCGGCGCGACGCATGTGGTGCTCCACGTCATATTCACATCCGGTTTCCACCGACCGTCTCCATTCGGCGGCCACGCGCGGCAACTCATCTTCCGGCACAAGTCCGCTGGCCCACCAGTTTTTGAGAGTGTCAAACGCCAACCCGGTATAGTCCAGGACAGGTTGATTGACGAGTTCCAGATCGCCTTTCGGTGTCATAGTGGAGACCAGGCCGGGAATGCTGTGGACAATCAGACGAAATTTAAGCTCACTGGCGCGCACTGCGTCCGCCGCCCTCTTTCGATCTTCGATGTCGATACACGTTCCATACCACTGGACAACGTGTCCCGATTCATCGCGCAAGGGATTTACGCGGAACAGGAACCAGCGATATGTTCCGTCGAAACGGCGCAGACGCGCTTCCAGTTCGCGTTCCTCGTGAGTAGCCAGAACCGATCGCCAGTACTCCATTGTCCGATCCAGGTCGTCCGGATGACATACAACCTTCCAGCCCCAACCCAGCGCCTCGTCCGCCGGGAGGCCGGTATAATCCAGCCAGCGCTGATTGATAAAATCCGCGGAACCGTCTGCCCGGCTGGACCATGCAGGGACCGGAATGGAGTCGATGATGAGGCGCAGGCGAGCTTCGGATTTGTGGACCTGTTCAAGAGCGTCGGCCGAGACCTGCCGGTATCTTGCGTCGATCTGGCGGCGGGCTTCTTCGGTCCGCCGTTTCGCCTCGATCAACACGAAGACGACCAGCACCGCGACCAGGAACGCCGCAAATCGCAGGTATGACGATGGCTCTATCGAGATACTGTGTTGTGGCGCCAGGAAGAAATAATCGAAGGCCAGCGCGGAGAGCAGCACCGACATGATGGCAGGCCCTCTGCCTCCGTAAAGACTGCTCACGATTACGGCAATAAAAAAACAAGAGGCTGGAGAATCCATGGGTCGGGCCGCGGCCAGCGCAAGACCGCACGAAATCACTGGAAGCCCATAGCGCCAAACCTTCAAGAGAACCGTCATGTGTCACCAGTTCGCGACCAATGGGTGCAGTCGACAGGCCGCGCAGAACAATATCCTCTTCATATGGTGCCAGATTCTGTTCCCGTTCGGGCCTAAAGGTTTATTCAGATGAGACTGCCCGTAGGTCCGGAAAGTCACGTTGCTGTCAGAGCTTCGGCAAATTGGCCACCTTGCAGGCCCGCGTGCGATCTGCACCCGCCACACGAACACCAGCCTGGCTCCGAAAGGCGAAGAATGTCCACAAGACGTCATACGCTGTCGCGCAATCAACACCGATCGGTAATCCGTGAAACAAACCCGTTTGAAATCAGAATTTGTGAGTTGGATCTCCACCTGCCGTTTCCGCGGCGAGAACCAAAACCGGGCGACTGAAGAGACGAGGCTCGCGGCCGTGGGTCGAGGAACGAAGGAGAAGATTATGAATAAGAGATTGAATACTATATGTCTTGGCGGTATGCTTGCGCTGATCTATTTGCCGGCGCTGCCGGCCCAGGCGGATGAATGGAACAAGAAATCGGAATTTCAGTTCAGCGTTCCAGTGGAGATTCCCGGAAGGGTGCTGGTGCCGGGCAAGTACTTTTTTCAGGTAGCGGACGTCGACACCTCCCGCAACATTGTCCAGGTGTTTTCTGAGGATTCCAACGGGAACGGTTCGCTGGTCACAACCGTGATTGCGAGATCCGATTACATGGCAAAGGCACCGGATAAGCCGACGCTAACTTTCGAAGAGCGGCCGTCCGGAACGCCCGAGGCAGTTCACAGCTGGTTTTACCCCGGAGAGAGCATTGGTTGGGAGTTCGTTTACCCCAACCACGAGATCTCGCGGGGCGCGAATACGAAGGCCGTGCGGTAACGGCTTAAGGTGAGCGGTCGACACGAGATCCACAATCGCCGCCAGCTTCGGCAGCGTCCTTATTCCCCGGGGCGCTGCTGAATTCGCCGTCGGAATGCCGTCTGTCGGTATCGACGCGGCAGGCGTAAGATCAGCTCGGATTCTACCTCAGAGAATCGCTTTCACCACCCCGCCGTCTACCCGCAGTGCGGCGCCGTTGGTTGCCGAGGAAAGTTCGCCGGCCAGGTAAGTCACCATTGACGCAACTTCATCCACAGTGGCAAAACGCCTCAGTAAGGATGAGGGCCGCACATGCTCGAAAAACTCTCTCTCAATCACCTGCCTGGATTTGTTCTGCTGTTTTGCCATCGCCTCGACAAAGCTACCCACACCTTCCGACTGAGTCGGCCCCGCAAGAACGCTGTTGACGGTCACCCCAGTGCCCGCCACGGACTCCGCAATGCCGCGCGCCACGGCAACCTGCGCCACCTTGGTCATCCCGTAATGCACCATATCAGGCGGGATCTGTACCGCCGACTCACTCGAAATGAAAAGAATCCGTCCCCAGTTCTCTCTCAACATTCCGGCAAGGTAGTGCCGGGCGAGCCGCACTCCGCTCATGACGTTGACCTCGAAGAAGCGGTACCAGTCCGCATCCGGGATCTCGGCGAACGGCTTCGGCTCGAAGATGCCAACATTGTTTACCAGCACATCCACCACGGGCAGCTTTGCAATCACGGCCCCCGCGCCGGCTGAACCGGAAAAGTCCGCCACGATACCACCGACTTTTATCGTCGCGGCGCGCGATTGTATCGCGGACATCGCCGCATCCACGCGCTCCTGCGTGCGTCCGTTCACATACACATGCGCGCCTTCGATAGCAAGAGCCTGGGCAATCGCAAATCCAATCCCTGCCGTCGATCCGCTTACAAACGCAACCTTATTCACCAGCTTCAGATCCACAGCGTCCTCCAAGAGAACGGTTGCTGTCCGGCGTTCTCCTATTCATATTCGCTCATCAGAGCTTCGGCAGACTCGCCACGTTCCAGCCGCCGCCCAGCGCTTTGACCAGGAGCACGCTGGCATCCAGGCGGCGACGCAGAATGTCCACGTCGTTCCTCTCGTTGCTGAGGGCCACTGTTTGAGCCGTGATCACCTGTAGATAGGTATCGACACCGCCGGTATACCGGTTCGTGGAAATCTCCAGAGACTGTTGTGCTGCAGCTACCGTGTCCTTCTGCTGCTGTGATTCCTGCGCCAGTATACGTTCGGCAGCGAGGTTGTCTTCCACCTGCTGAAATGCTGTCAAAATTGTCTCGCGATAATCCGCGACAGCCGCGTCATAGCCCGCGAGCGCCGCCTCTGACGTTGCGCGTCGCCTGCCGCCGTCGAACAAAGTCTGTGAGAGCGCGGGCCCTACCGCCCAGAGCCGGCTCGGCCACGTGAGCCAACTGAGGAAAGACGACCCTTCAAACCCCGCCAACGCACTCAACGTGACAGTAGGGTAGTAGGCTGCCTTGGCGATGCCGATCTGTTCATTGGCTGCCGCCATTCGCCGTTCCATCGCTGCAATGTCGGGCCGGCGCTCCAGAAGTTGGGCGGGGACGCCCGTTGGAATCAAGGGGACCTGCAGGTCGATCGGAGCGAACGTCAGGCCAAAATCGGCTGGCGCCTTCCCCACCAGGGTCGCGATTGCGTGCTCGTACTGCGCGCGCAGTACGCCTGTATCTGTATCGGCGACCTGGGCGGCGTCGAGCTGAGTCTGAGCCTCGGTGACATCCAGCTTAGGAGAAGCACCGCCTTCATAGCGAGTAGTCGTTAACCGCAACGCATCCGTGTAGGCTTTGACGGTATCGTCGAGCAGCTTTTTCTGGGAATCCGCCGCGCGCATTTCGAAGTAGTCGTAAGCCAGTTCGGCGTGGAGGCTGAGACGGGCGGTTTCGAGGTCGGCCGCCGTGGCCTGTGCTTCTTCCCGCGCCGTGTTTACCGTTCTTCGCACCCTGCCCCACAGATCTACTTCGTAGGAAAGGTCGAACGGCAGAGTGAAATCGCCGGAGGCTCCGGGTTGGGTCGTGAAGAACGGACGATTGCCCGACACGCGCTCCGAACTGATTCCCGGCGATGTGGAAATGGTTGGGAATTCGGAAGCCCGGTTGAAACGGATCATGGCGCGGGCCTCGCGGAATCGCGCCTCGGCGGCCTTCAGATCCTGGTTGTCAACAGTAAGCTGCTCTTCGAGCTTATTCAATTCCGGATCGCCGAAGATCTCCCAGCAGTTTCCGCGAAGTGTTTGATCGCCGGGCTGTGCAGTCTTCCAGCCATCGCCTTCCTTGAATGACTCCGGCAAGGCCTCTTTGTACGCCGGCGCAGCCGGAACCGCGGGAGGGTTGTATTTGGGCCCGACCATGCAGCCGCCCAGCAGGAGCGCGAGTATCGTGGCCGTTAAGAGCGTTTCTTTCATTTTCACCGTGGACCACCTCATGGCGCCTTTGGGGAATTCACGCGCACCGGAACGCCGCTAATCAGCGAATCCGGCGGATTCAGGACGACAGCTTCGGAAGGACTGAGGCCGGATACCACCTCGACGCTGCTGCCGAAATCTCTACCTATAGCGATGGGCACAAGTACTGTCTTTCCGTTTCTAACCACTGCCACCCGCAAACCCTCGGAACGGAAAAGGAGAGCGTTGGCCGGAACTGTCACGGAACGTACTACCTGCGGCAACTTCAGATGCACCGACACGTAAGCGCCCGGGAGCAGGCGTCCGGTAGGGTTCTCCACATCGACTTCGGTGAGCAGCGTCCGGGATGCAACGTCAATCGCGTTGGCATTTCGCACCAGTGTGCCTGTGAACGTCTGGCCAGGGAATTCAGCCAGCGTCAATGAGGCTTTGGCGCCAGGCTGCGCGGCGCGCGAGTAGACTTCGGGAACCGCGACATAAAGGCGTAGTTTGTCGATAGCTGCCAGGTGAAATAGTTCGCGGGTGGGTGTTCCGGAGCCCGCGTTGATCAGATCGCCAATGTCCGTGTTGCGCGCAGTGATCACGCCGTCGAAAGGAGCGTAGACTTTCTCAAACGACTGCAGATCTTCCAATCGGTGCACATTGGCGTTGTTGGATTCGACCGTGGCTTTTTGAGCGCGCAGATTACTGACGGCCTGATCAGTCTCTTGTTTCGAGACGGAACCACTCTGCTGCAGAAACTGCCAGCGGTTCGCGGTCGTCTCGGCCAGATCGCGATTTGCTGTGGCCGTATCAAGATCGGCGCGCGATTGCTGCAACTGCTGGTCGATCTCGGGAGTCTCGATCTCCGCCAGGAGATCGCCCTTTCTGACACGTGCGCCAATGTCGACATTCCAATGGCTGAGGTATCCGTTGGTTCGCGCATAGATAGGCGAATCGATGAACGCCTGTGTGCTTCCAGGCAAAACAACTTCCTGGGTAGGCGCGGCTCTCTGAGGCGGAGCGACATCCACAGCCAGCACCGCCGCCTGATCCGTAGTCTGCTCCAGCCTGGACTCAGCTCTCACTCGCGTCCGTATTCCCTGGTAGATCTCCCAGCCGAGCGCGAACGCCAGCGCGGTCGCGAGAACGACCATAAGCACTCGCCGCAGCCGCGAGACCTGCGGCGGGTTCGTGTTATCCACTCCGATATCGATCAACATTATGCCTCCTGTGCCTGCGGTATTTCCGGGTGTTCCGTTTGCCTCTTCCGATGAAGCAGGCTGAAGACGGCGGGAACGAAGAAGAGCGTAGCGATGGTCGCACACATCAGCCCGCCAATCACGGCGCGTCCCAGCGGCGCATTCTCCTCGCCGCCATCGCCCAGTCCGAGCGCCATCGGAATCATCCCGATGATCATGGCGAGCGCCGTCATCAGCACGGGCCGGAACCGGGTGAATCCTGACTCCAGAGCGGCCAGTACCGGGTCGCCGTGGTGGGTGAGACGTTCCTTCGCGAACGAAATCACCAGAATGCTGTTCGCTGTCGCGACGCCAACGCACATGATGGCCCCGGTCAACGCCGGAACACTCAGCGTGGTGTGGGTAATAAAGAGAAAGACAATGATGCCGGCAAGCGCGGCGGGAAGCGCCGTAATGATGATGAACGGATCCAGCCACGACTGGAAGTTCACCACAATGAGCATGTACACCAGAATGATAGAGAATGCCAGGCCTGCGAACAGGCCCACGTACGAGGTACGCATAGTGTCGAGTTGACCGCGAATGCGGAAGAAACTGCCGCGCGGGAGAAGATGCTCGTTGGCCTGAACGATGCGCGAGACGTCCCGTCCCACGCCACCGAGGTCGCGGCCCTGAACCGAACCGTAAATATCCACCACGCGGCGGATGTTGTAATGCGAGATCGACTCCATTTCGCTCGTGCGGGTAATGGATGCCACGTCCGCCAGGATCTCCGGGTGAATCATGCTCGGTCCGCTCACCGGAACGTTTTGCAGATCCGTAAGCGACTGGATATCATATTGTGGCGTCTGCGTCACCAGGCTATAGTTCACGCCGTTCTCGTGGTTCAGGAAAAAGACCGGCGAGGTCTGGAAACTGCCGCTTAACGAAACCAGCAGGCCAGTGGCGATATCGCGTTGGCTGAAGCCGGCCTCCGCTGCCCTGGTGCGGTCCACCGAGATGTGAAACTTCGGGTAGTCGAAAGCCTGCTGGACGTGCAGGTCGGTGAGACCCGGTACTTGCCTGAGCTGTGCCAGTACACTGTCGGCTACCTCGCGATTGTGAGCAACATCGGCGCCCTCGAGCTGAATATCGATCGGCGCGGGCAAACCGAAATTCAGGATCTGAGTAACCATGTCGGCCGGCAAGAAATAGAAGGTAGTCCCGGGGAACTCGTCAGGCAGCTTTGCCCGCAGCGCACTGACGTAATCGGCGGTTGGGCGGTGCTTCTCGTTCAGCGAAATCAGGACGTCCGCTTCCGATGCGCCCAGAACACCGGATGAACCGTGAAGGTAGTTGATACTGCTGTAGGGCAGTCCGATGTTGTCAAGAACGTTATTGAGTTCATTGGCCGGGACGACGGTGCGGATGCTGGTTTCGACCAGATCGCAAAGGCGGGCGGTTTCTTCGATACGCGTGCCGGTCTTCGCGCGCACGTGCAGCAGAAACTGGCCGTTATCGGTTGCAGGGAAGAAGTCCTGACCCAGCCATGGGACGAGCATTCCCGCCGACAGGCATAACAACAGGAAAGCCGGGATGAAGATGATTCGCCGTCGAACCAGGGCTTCGAGTACGCCGCGGTAGCCTTCGCGCAGCTTTTCGAATACGTGCTCAAAGCCGCGCTGGAACAGGACCAGCGGATTGCGCGACACGCTTTCCTGGTGAGTCGGCGGTTTCAACAGGTACAAAGCCAGAGTGGGAATCAGAGTCCTCGAAAGCAGGTACGAAGCGATCATTGCGAAGACTACGGCTTCGGCAAGCGGGACAAACAAATAGCGAGGCACCCCGGTCAGGAAGAACATCGGCAGGAACACGATGCAGATACTGAGCGTCGACACCAGCGCGGGAACCGCGATTTGCGACGCCCCATCCAGGATCGCCTGTCTGGTCTCCTTGCCTTCTTCCAAGTTTCGATTCGTATTTTCGATTTCCACCGTGGCATCGTCGACAAGGATGCCGACGGCCAGCGCCAGCCCTCCGAGAGTCATAATGTTGATGGTCTGTCCGAGAGCGCTCAGGACGATGACCGAAGTGAGGATGGAAAGCGGAATTGAGATGGCGATAATGAGCGTGCTGCGCCAGCTTCCGAGGAACAGCAGAATCATGGCTCCCGTCAGGCAGGCGGCAATCAGAGCTTCCCGCACCACGCCGCTGATGGCACCCCGGACGAAGATCGATTGATCCGCCAGTGGCCGAATTTTCAGTTTTTGGGGCAACGTTTGCTGAATGCGCGGCAGCAGTGTCTTGATGCCCTGAACCACGCTGAGCGTGGAAGCATCGCCGCCTTTCAAAATGGTGACCAGAACCGCGCGCCGGCCGTCCTGACGCACGATATTTGTCTGTGGCGAATAGCCATCCCGAACGTTTGCCACGTCGCGAATATAAATTGTTGAGTTGCCAACCACTTTTACCGGCAGATCGCTCAGACGCGCAACTGTTGTTGGGCTGGCATTCATGTCGACGTCGTATTCGAATTGGTCGATCTTCACGGTGCCGGATGGCAGAACCAGATCCTGCAACGCGAGAGTGTTCGTTACGTCGGTAGCCGATAGCCCTTTGGATTGCAATAGCCCTGGGTTGAGGTCAATCATAATCTGCCGTTGCTTGCCGCCGTAAGGGTACGGAATTGATGCGCCAGGCACAGTGACGAGCTGGGTTCTGAGAAAGTTGAGAGCGACATCGTTGAGGTCCTGTTCAGCGAGACCCGAAAGACCCAGCTGCAATATAGGAACCGACGAAGCGCTGAAGCTAAAGACGAGCGGCGGCTGCGTGCCTTGAGGCAGCTGGCGTAGAATCGACTGCGAAACTGCCGTCACCTGCGCATTGGCGCTATCCAGACTCGCGTTCGGCTGCAGATAGATCTTTATGAAGGATTGACCATTGATTGTCACCGATTCGATGTGTTCGATGTTGTCGACAAGCGTCGTCAGTACGCGTTCGAACACCGTCGTGATGCGACCTTCCATCTCTTCAGGGTTCAGACCGGTATACTGCCATGCGACCGCAATCACAGGAATATTGATGTCCGGAAATATGTCTGTCGGCGTCCGAAGAATCACAATCGGCGCGAGCACCAGAATCAGCAGTGCCAGCACGAGGAACGTATACGGTCGATTTAGAGCAACTCGGACAATCCACATAATCTTGCCTCCAGCAATGCATCCGGCTCACCAAACAGTAAGGGTGCACAAAATCAGGACTTAACCCGGCAACCTGAACGTTCGTGTCGCCTGCGCGTCATCTGCTGACGCCAGGGCATCCGACGCACCTCGCCAAAGGCCGGGGTCTTGATTCCGGCAACGTATGAAGTGGCCTGAAACCTGACGAATCCGGGTTGCGCAACAGTTGGCAGAGCAAATGCAATCCAGAGTCGCGAACTGACTGGAATTCCGGATAAACAAAAGGAGCGACGATGTTACAGTTTGAAAAAATCTCCGAGCGCCACCGATTAGGCTTCATCGGACTCGGACACATGGGATCGCGGATTGCCCGCCGCCTGCTTGCGGCTGGGTTCCCGATGATCGTATTCAACCGCGAGAGCGATAAGACGATAGAGTTGTCGGCTCTGGGAGCCGAAGTTGCGCCGCAACCCGCTGCGCTGGCCGCCAATGTAGACGTTGTGTTGTCGTGCCTTGCGGATGGTGCCGCTGTAGAAGACGTCTATCTGGGCAGCGGCAGCGTTCTTCGTAGCGCCAGACCAGGCACGAGGATCATTGAGCTGAGCACGGTGGCGCCGGAAACTTCGCGAAATCTGTACCATGCGGGACGCCAGCTTGGAATTTCCGTTCTGGATGTCGCCGTCTCCGGCAGCACTCCCGCCGCCGAGGCAGGAGCTCTGACGCTGCTCGCCGGTGGCGAACGTCCAGCCTTCGATACCGCCGGAGAGATATTCGGCGCCATCGCTAAGCAATGGTTTTACATGGGGCCGAGTGGCTCAGGAGTAGCTATGAAGCTGGTGGTGAATACACTCCTTGGCTTGGGTATGCAAAGCGTCGCCGAGGCCGTCGCGCTTGGTTCGGCCTTGGGCCTGCGGCGGGACTTGTTATTTGATGTCCTCGCGAAGACAGCCGTGGTTTCACCCGTCCAGGCAGCCAAGCTGGCAAGTGCCAAAGCGAACGAGTATGCGCCGCAGTTCCCGATTCGCCTCATGCACAAGGATTTCGGACTGGCTTTGAGTGCGGCAGCCGGAGCACACCTCTGGCTTCCCGCGACAGAAGCTGCGGCAATCGTCAACGCCGCAGAGTCCAAGAGCGGTGGCGAAGAGGACTTCTCCGCCGTGATCCGCCGCATGGAACAGGCGGCAGGCATGGAAGCTATTCCTTCGCTGATTAACTAGGAGAAACCTGATGCTCGATCTACTCTCAACCGATCCCGATTGGACGCTGACCGTGATACGCCTCATTCTTGGGACTGTTTTCCTTGCCCACGGTGCGCAGAAGGTGCTGGGTTGGTTCGGCGGAGCTGGCCTGAAAGAAACGCTGCGAACGATGCATGAGTTTGTCGGCTTGCCGGTCCCGTTGGCTTTTGTGGCAGTGATGTCGGAGTTCCTTGGTGGCTTGGGCCTCATCGTCGGCTTATTAAGCCGCATCGCTGCTCTTGGAATCTGCGTCACGATGTTATCCGCCATTGCGATGGTGCATTGGCGCTTCGGTCTGTTTCTGAATTGGTTTGGCGATCGCAAAGGTCATGGCTTTGAGTACCATCTCCTGGCCATCGGCCTTGCCATCGCAATTATTGTTGGCGGCTCCGGCGCTTTGTCACTGGATCGCCTCGTATTTATCTCGCAGTAGTGTATCTCGCAATAAAACAGGAGAATTCAAGATGACGTTACGAAAACTGGGAAAGAGTGATCTGCACATCACGCCGATTGGTATCGGGTCGTGGGCCATTGGCGGCGGAAAATGGGAGTTTGCGTGGGGCGCGCAGGACGACAAGGAGTCTATTGCCGCTATCCATGCGGGACTGGATCGTGGGATCAACTGGATCGATACCGCAGCCGTCTATGGCCTGGGACATTCGGAAACCATGGTGGGGAGCGCTGTCCGCGAGCGCACCGATCGTCCCTACATATTCACCAAATGCAGTCTGGTCTGGGATGAAGCCGGAAACATCTCCCATAATCTTCAGGCGGCGTCCGTTCGGAAAGAGGCCGAAGCCAGCCTGAAGCGGTTGGGGGTAGATGCGATCGATCTCTATCAGATCCACTGGCCGGCATGGAAAGGTTGTTCGGAGGTGGCCTCGCCCGGCTCGATAGAGGAAGCCATGGCCGAGTTGGCGAAACTCAGAGCCGAGGGCAAGATCCGGAATATCGGAGTTTCCAACTTCAATGCAAGACAAATTCAGCGCGCGCTTGAAGTGGCGCCCGTCGCTTCGCTGCAGCCGCCATACTCGCTTTTGGCGAGGGATGTCGAGGAGTCAATTCTTCCGTTCGCCCTGACGCACCACGTAGGCGTGATTGTCTATTCACCGATGGCCTCGGGTCTGTTGAGCGGCGCGATGACGCGGGAACGGATCGCCGCGCTTCCGGAAGATGACTGGCGAAAACGCAGCAAGAACTTCCAGGAACCGGCACTGTCGCATAATCTGGCTCTGGTGGAAACACTTCGGGAAATCGGCCGTCGCCACAATGCCACGCCGGGTGCGGTGGCGATCGCGTGGACCTTACGGAATCTCGAGGTCACCGGGGCAATCGTCGGTATCCGCAAGCCTCAGCAGGTGGATGGTACTGTCATTGCGGCCGATATTCACCTCAGCACCAGCGAGGCGATGGAAATCGAGCAGATCATGTCGCTTCGGGCAGCCTGAGCAGGTGTCAACAGATGTCGCCCGGCCGACACCCGATATAGCTGAAGTTGTGCAAAATCAAGAAAAAGAAGGATCGACCCGTGGCCCCTGGATTGCCCAGAGAGGTTGCCCGGAAAGGCGGGAAGGTGTGCATTATGGTCCGAATTTCCATTGACGGAACTCAACATGAGGTTGCAGAGGGAGATCGTTTAGTAGATGCGGTCAATCGTGCCGGCGTGCACTTGTCGCAGGTCTGTTATCACCCTCAGTTAGGGCCGATTCAGACCTGCGACACCTGCATCGTCGAAATCAATGGCGAGCTTGTTCGCGCCTGCGGGTCCGTAGTCGCCGCCGGGATGAACGTCTCCACGACGGCTGGCCGTGCGGATGCCGCCCGGACCGAGGCGTTCGACCGGATTCTTCGCAATCACGAACTCTATTGCACGGTTTGCGACAACAACAACGGCAACTGCACGGTCCACAACACTACGAAACTGCTCGGGATTAACCACCAGCATTACCCGTTTCAGAACAAACCGTACGAGGTCGATAACAGCAACCCGTTCTATCGTTACGATCCGAATCAATGTATCCTTTGCGGTCGTTGCGTGGCGGCCTGCCAGACACTTCAGGTGAATGAGACGCTGTCTATTCGCTGGGAAGACGAGCATCCCCGTGTATTGTGGGACGGCGGATCTCCCATCGGAGAATCCAGTTGCGTCTCGTGCGGACACTGCGTCACCGTTTGCCCGTGCAATGCGCTGATGGAAAAAACCATGCTGGGCCACGCTGGTTTCCTCACTGGCTTCAGCAAACCCGTGCTGGGTGGCATGATCAATCTGGTCAAGGAACTGGAAGGCGAGACCGGCTACAAAGCAATTCTGCAGATTTCCGAAGCGGAAGCCACTATGCGCACCACGCGCACTCGGCGCACGAAGACCGTGTGTACGTATTGTGGCGTCGGGTGCAGCTTCGACGTTTGGACGAAAGATCGCCATATTCTGAAAGTCGAACCTGCCGAAGGCCCTGCGAACGGCGTTTCCACGTGCATCAAGGGCAAATTTGCCTGGGATTTCGTCAACAGTAAAGACCGCCTCACCTCGCCGTTGATTCGCGAGGGCGATCGTTTCCGCGAAGCCAGTTGGGATGAGGCTCTCAACCTGATCGCCCGCCGGTTTGGCGAAATCAAGACGGAGCACGGCTCCGACGCGCTGGCCTTTATCGCATCCTCGAAATGCACTAACGAAGAAGCGTTCCTGATGCAGAAGCTCGCGCGTGCCGTCGTTGGGACCAATAACATCGACAACTGTTCGCGCTATTGCCAGTCGCCGGCGACCATGGGCTTGTTTCGCACGGTCGGTTATGGCGGCGACTCCGGTTCCATCTCCGATATCGAAAAGGCCGATCTTGTGCTGATCGTCGGCAGCAACACGGCCGAAAGTCATCCTGTACTCGCCACGCGCGTGAAGCGCGCTCACAAGCTTCACGGACAGAAGCTCATCGTCTCCGACCTGCGTGAAAACGAAATGGCGCGGCGGGCCGATCTTCACTTCCGGCCGCGTCCCAGTACCGATATCGTTTGGTTGTGCGCGGTGACTCGTTACATTCTCGACGAAGGGCTTGCTCATACCGAATTCCTGGAGCGCTGGGTCAATGGCCTGGCGGAATATCGCCAAAGTCTGGAACCGTTTACCCTGCAGTTCGCTTCCGAGACCTGCAATCTGCCAATCGATACCCTGACGCGCGTGGCCCACATGATTGCCGATGCCAAAGGTGTCTGCGTCTTGTGGGCGATGGGAGTAACGCAGCACAGCAACGGCTCCGATACTTCCACGGCGATTTCCAATCTGTTGCTGGTCACCGGCAACTACATGCGGCCGGGAACCGGCTCCTATCCGTTGCGTGGTCACAACAACGTTCAGGGCGCCAGCGATCACGGAGCCATGCCCAACATGTTGTCCGGTTATCAGAAGGTGGACGATCCCGAAGTCCGGGAGCGCTTCGCCGCGCGTTGGGGTGTGAGCCTGCCTTCCACAAAAGGTCTGGACAATCACGAGATGGTCGATGCCATCCATCGGGGTAAGTTGCGTTCGATGTATTTGTGTGGCGAGGAGATGAGCCTCGTTGATTCGAACGCCAATTACGTGAGCGATGCATTCCGGAAACTCGAATTCTTTGTGATCCAGGACATCTTTTTCAGCCACACCTGTCAGTTTGCCGACGTCGTGTTGCCCGCCAGCCCCAGCCTCGAAAAAGAGGGTACCTTTACCAGCACGGAGCGCCGCGTCCAAAGGCTATACCAGGTGCTGGACCCCCTGCCGGGGAGCCGGCCCGATTGGCTCATCATTCAGGATGTCGCCAATCGTCTGGGCGCGGGCTGGAATTACCGGCATCCTTCGGAGGTGATGGATGAGGTGGCCTCCCTTACCCCCATGTTCGCCGGAGTCAGCTACAAGAGGCTCGAAGGCTACAAGACGCTGCAATGGCCCGTGGCCGCGGATGGAACCGACCAGCCGCTGCTCTACACGAAAGGCTTCGCATTCCCCGACGGGAAGGCCCGCCTGTATCCCTTGGCATGGCGCGAGCCGCAGGAATGCAGAGACGCCGAGTTCGACCTCCACCTGAACAACGGCCGCCTGCTGGAACATTTTCACGAAGGCAATCTGACCAATCGCAGTCCCGGCATCCATGCCAAAACCCCCGACACCTTTGTCGAAGTGTCGCCGGACCTGGCACGCACGCGCGGGATAGAAAGCGGTAGCCTGGTGCGGCTGACGTCCCGGTACGGCCAGGTTAGAGTGCGTGCTCTGGTAACCGACCGAGTACACGATGACGAGCTTTACATGCCGATGAATTCCACCACCAGCCCCGTCAATCTGCTCACGGGCAGCCACACCGACCCCGCAACGCACACGCCGGCCTACAAAGAGACTGCGGTCCGGATGGACGTGCTGGATAAAGCCGGAGAGAGTCCGCTACCGCGTACCAATCACCGCTTCGGCCATCCCACACCGCAGGGTGGAGTGGAGGTCGAGAGAAAATGGCGGCAGCCGGGCTACAGTTTCCCCGGCGGACTCGTGCAGATTAAGGCCGCGCAACAGAGGTGACCCATGGCACAGCCGATTCCCCTGACAGTGACGCCGCGCAACGAGCCAGACTCCCTGGAACGGCTCGACGATGCGCTTCGAAACCATACCGCCGCCATCCTCTCCGCGCTCCAGCTCTTGCAGCTCCTGCATGATCGCGGTGTCCTGGACTTAGTCCGTGGACTCGTCGGCGCCGGTGATCAGCTGGCAGGCATGGCTACAGCCGCCATCGACTCGCCTGACTCCGTTCGTGCTATCCGCAATTTCATTCTGCTGACCAAGTTTTTTGCCAGCATTCCGCCGGACGTGCTGAGCAGCCTGGTTAAGACCGCGATGCAAGGAGCGGAACGGGAGAAATCGCAGGAGGCTCCAGGCCTGCTGCAGTTGCTGCGGCGGATGAACAGCGAGAACAGCCGGCACGCCATCGCCGTGTCGCTCGATCTGCTGGAGAGTGTAGGGAAGGGCCTGTGAGCACAGCATCTGTAAATACAGCCCTCATTCCGGTGCACATCGGTCGTGTGGAAGGCTGCGATGCCTCGCGGACGGACGATGTTCTGGCAGTGGAAGAGCCACTCGAGATCCGCTTAGGAGATCGCAGCCTGTCCATCACCATGCGAACTCCCGGTAACGATTTCGAACTGGCCGCCGGCTTCCTGCATGCCGAAGGAATTCTCGCCAACGCTAGGCAGGTTCTCTCGATTGTCCACCCGGCCGACGGCAGCGGCGACATCGTGGTGGTGGAGTTGGAAGGCGATCCACTTACGCTCGCGCGGCCTGAAAGGAACTTCGTGATGACGTCCGCGTGCGGCGTCTGCGGAAAGGCATCGCTTCAGGATCTGGCAGTGAATGCTTGTCCCGTCCTGCCGCCGGACGAAATCCGGCTCTCTCCGCAGATCATACACGGACTACCGGACACACTGCGCCGCGCCCAAGCCGTCTTCGACAGCACCGGAGGCTTGCACGCCGCCGCGCGCTTCAGCCTGCAGGGCGAACTGGAATCCCTCCGCGAGGACATCGGTCGGCACAACGCCGTGGACAAACTGGTCGGCGCCGCATTGCTGGGCGGGCATTTACCGATGAGCCGATCGCTGCTGTTAGTCAGTGGGCGTGCCAGTTTCGAACTTGTGCAGAAAGCGCTGGTAGCGGGCATTCCGGTGATGGCCGCTGTCGGCGCGCCTTCGAGCCTAGCTGTAGCTACCGCTGAGCGATCGGGCATGACGCTGATTGGCTTTCTGAGAAATGGCCGCTTTAACGTCTACACCGGAAGCCATCGAATCCTTGGTTTATAAGACTTGGCTTATGAAACTTCGTATTCAGGGAAATTCTCTGCGCCTGCGGCTCAACCAGAAGGAAGTGGCTCTGGTGCGCGACGGCGGTCATGTCGAATCGTCAATCGCGTTCGCACCGGATTGCTCGCTGTCGTATTTGCTGGAGGGCTCGCCCGCCGCGGAGTCGACTTCCGTAACGTTTGATGGCGGCGCGATCCGCGTGACAATCCCGATGCAACAACTGACGCAATGGGTGGAGAGCGATCAGGTCGGCATCGAGGCGCGGTCGCAGGCGGGCGTCGGGCTCCTGATCGAAAAGGACTTCCAGTGCCTTCACCGTTCAGTCGATCAGGAGCCCGACGCCTTCCCTCGTCCACTTACGTCCTGACTCCGCGCACTCCGTCCAGTCCTCCAATTCTGAGCTCGCGGGAACTTCGTAGACTCGGCGGGCGCAGCAACAACGGTACCAGTGAACTGACCAGCGTCGCCAGCGCGAGCCAGAGCATCGCGTCGCGATAATGACCGGTCGCCTGACGGATCCCCGCCACCAGACTCGGGCCGAACACCGCGGCGCATCCCCAGGCTGTCAGCATGATGCCGTAGATCGACCCGATTTGCCCGGGACCGAAGTAGTCCGTAGCAAACGCAGGCATGGTGCCGAAACCACCGCCATAACACAGCAGAATGACGAACGCCAGTATCGATAGCAGCGCGAACTGGTGAACCTGTGAGAGCAGCAGGAAGGCCACAGCCTGTATGCCGAACATGATCAGGAATACGGACCGGCGGCCAATCTTATCCGACAGCCACGCCCATAAAAAGCGCCCGGAGCCGTTCGCAATCGAAATCAGTCCCACCATACCGGCGGCCGTGGCAGCCGATACGTTCGAAATCTCCTGCGCCATGGGTGAGGCCTGCGAAATGATCGAGATGCCAGCAGTGGTGTTCAGGAACAGAGTCAGCCAGAGCGCATACCACTGCCACGTTCCGAGGGCTTGCCGGAGCGTGAATTCATGCGACGCGGCGCCTGCGATCTGCGCGGCGGACGGGCTGTATCCCGCAGGAGTGTAGCCCTCGGGCGGGTTCCGCATTGCTAGTGCACACACGAAAACGACAACCAGATACACCAGCCCAAGCACTTCGAACGTGCGGCCGACTCCGACGGATGCGATCAACGCATTCGCCGCGGGCGCAGTCACCAGAGCGCCGGCGCCGAATCCGGCCACTGCCAGACCCGTGATCACGCCGCGCTTATCCGGAAACCACTGGACCAGAGTTGCGATCGGCACAATGTACCCGAGTCCCAGCCCCGTTCCTCCGATCACGCCGTAAGTCAAATACAAGGTAGTCAGATCGTGCGCCCTGCCGGCAAGCATTGTGCCGAGTCCATAGAGAACCGCTGCCGTCAGCGCGACCGGGCGCGGACCCATGCGTTTCATCCACAAACCACCGGCGAACGCTGCCAGACCCAGTACAAAGATGGCGATTTCGAACGCCGTCGTTACTTCGGCGACGCTCCAACCGTGAGCCTTCGACAATGGAATGCGGAAAACGCTCCACGCGTATACGGCGCCGAGCGCCACCTGCATGAAAACTCCCGCCGCGGCGATAAACCATCGATTGTTGTTGTTCATATATACCTCTCTATTTGTTTGCTGCCTCGTAGCCATCGGTCAACGTCTTCAGGAAGGCCACAATCTCGTCTTCTTGTCTGCTGCTGAGCCCGAGATTTCCCAGTTGCTTGCGGTTCATCGTCTCCGGATGCTCAGGCGCCGGCCAACAAGTTACTTTCTCGCCGGGGTCGCCGGCCCTGCATTGGGGCAACACATCGCGCGTGTTGTAGAAGTGCACCACCTCGCGCAACGACTTCAGATAGCCGTTGTGCATATAAGCTTTGACGAAATCCGGCCGTGGCCGGCGGTCGACATTCCGCAGCGTGGGTGTCTTGTACTTGCCAATAAACGATTTCGCGAATTGCGCCCACTGCTCGTCCGGATTCCCTGGGCCCTGCAGAAAACCACCCACGCCGGTGTCAACAAAACTGGCGCCAAGCTTATTCGCCGTGTATCCGAAACCATCCGGCACGCTCTCGCCGTAAAAAGGAATGTCGCGGTTGGGTGGCAGACCCAGATTCGATGCCGTGAAATCTGTAAACAGCGGCTCTTCGCCCGGGCCTCCGTCGCGGTGGCATTCATTGCAGTGCGTCGCCTTGCTGCGAAACAATGCGTATCCGGCATTCTCCTCCGGAGTGAGCTGCGCTTTGCCTGCTGTTAACAGATCGTATTTGGACGAAAACGAGTTCACTTCGGGGGATCCTTCGTATGCCGCGATAGCCGTGGCAACCTGGTCGTATGTAGTCTGGGCAATTCCACGATCCACCGCTCGAAGTCGCACAGGACGCGCGTTTCCTTCCGGTGCCGGACCCGGCCGGTCGCATAAGGTCCCCACGTCTGCCGGCCATCGTATGGCAAAGGCCTGCGCTCCCCACAAGTGCTCCGCCATAGCGCGATACGGCTCGGAGGAAATCCGATACACCACGCATGCGGGTTCGATGAGCCCCATCTCGTTTGGATCGAGCGGAGGCCCTTGCGCCTGTTCCGCCAGCGGACTGTTTAGTCGCAGCCCGGTCGCGCGCATATCCCAGAAGGCCCCGCCTACGAGATCACCCTGTGGTGCATTGTAATGCAGAACAGGCGAGAAACTGACGTACGCATGAGTCTGCGGAATCCGGCCGTTAGACCGGGTGCGCACTGACCCTGGATAAGACCCCGCGGCTTGGTTCAGCGCACTCACAGGCCCGCTAAATCCCGCCTCCGGCATATGACAGAAGGCGCAGGCTTCGTTGCGCTGAACCGATAAATGCCTGTCGTAAAAAAGAAGCTTCCCGAGCAGGAGCATTTGCTGCGACGCATCAAGGTGTCCGCGCTGCGCCCTGGCCAGAGTCTCCGCCTCGACACGGTTTATCTCCGCCTCAACGGAAGCGCTTTCGATCTTTGCGGACTCGGGCAGCATACTTTTCGCCGGGGACTTGCCTTCCCGGTCCGCACGTAAAGCCAGCCCGGCCCCGCAGATCGCGATCACTCCGGCAAGGCACAGCACTGGTTGTCGCATTGGTATTTACTCCTGTCGTGCGAATTGCACGCACGGTTCGTTCAGAACCGCCAAACCAGACCGCCTGTGGGTTCTGAGAAATTCATCGCCGCGTTGGAGCCAACGCCGCTGTCAAAGTCCGGTGCTTTGAATACGAGGCCACGGTATTGCGCGCGGAAACTCAGATGCGATGTAATTGCGAAATCGGCTCCGACACTATAAACAAACGCAGTCCGCGTCTGTGTGTCTGGCTGCGATAGGAACGCGCCACTACCTAGAACAGGGTCGAAGACAACTCCGCCGACCCCGGCCGTTGCAAACGGCTTCACGCGTCCCAGCGTGAAACGATAAACGTAGCTGGCCGAGAATTCGTGCATATCGGTCTGAACATTGGCCAGGCCAGTCGGCGCGCTGTATTGCTGTGTGTCACGCGTGTAGCCGTAGTCGGCTTCCGCCCCTTGATTCGGAGTAAGAAAGAAACGGTAAGTGGCCAGCACACCGCCGCTGTTGCCGCCTGTCTGGCTGACACCATTGCCGCTGCTTCCCGAGGGCAACGCTCCGATCGCGGATATCCCAAACTCCATTCGTCCCGCTTCCTCTTGCGCCATGACTGGTACGGTCAGAACGGCGGCCATAATTAAACTGAAAGTAAACGTCTTCATTTCGATCTCCTTTTGTGATTCGTTAAATTGCGGCTTCGGATTTCTCATCAGCCAGCCTTTGCCATCCGATGAATGCACGTATCGGACCTCGTCGCGCGTCACCAGAGAAAACTCGTAACCCACTGGATCTTCCGGCGTTATCTGTACGGCGCCGCCGCAACCTGGCCAGACCGAGTCGAAACTGCGACAATTCAGGGCGCTGCTACGTCACGATTCGGGAACCGTCACTCTGTGTTGAAACCCGAGTCTCTGCTGATAAACTCTGAATCGTCACCTTTCAAAACCATGGACCGTAGAAATTTTCTCTCCTCGTCTCTCACAGCGTCGGCACTGTCGGTGGCAGGCGCTGCCACCGCAGGCGCCCAATTGCCCGTCGGCAACCCAAACGGCGCGGCTGAATACTATGACCTCCGGCGTTATCAGCTCATCAGCGGGCCGGGCACGAGGTTAAGCGATAGCTATTTCGCCGGCGCGTTGATTCCCGCACTGAACCGACTCGGGATCGGACCGGTCGGCGCCTTCTCCGTCTATCTCGGTCCGGACACGCCCGCTTATTACCTGCTGCTGCCATCGACGAAACTCGAAAACCTGGTGACGGCTGATCTGGAACTGGCAAAGGACCCCGTCTTTATGAAGGCCGCTGCGCCTTTCTGGGACGCTCCCGGAGGCGCGCCGCCCTACAGTACGATCGAGAGCACGCTTCTGCGCGCCTTCGAGGGTTATCCGAAACTCGTCGTCCCGCCCGCTGCCGCGAAGAAGGAAAAACGTATCTACCATCTGCGCCAGTATGTGTCGCCGACGAACATGGACCACATACGAAAGGTGGAGATGTTCCATCACGGCGAGTTCGGCATCTTCGCGAAGGCAGGCGCCGCCGGCGTTTTTTATGCAGATGCACTGATCGGACCCAGATTACCGAGCCTGACCTACATGCTCAGCTTCCCGGATGTCGCGGCACTCGAAGCCGGCTGGGATAAGTTCTCTGCCGACCCGGACTGGAAGAAGCTATCCGCCGATCCGCAGTTCAAACTCGACCCGCCGACTGTCTCGAACGTCACCAGTATCGTGCTGCGCCCGCTCGCCTGTTCGCAGGTGTAGTCACCCGCCGGTGAGGTGGCCGGAGCCACCCCAGTGTATGACGTAACCCACCGAACCCGGGACGATGCAGTGTCCACATTTCGACACGTCGGAGGTGTCTCGGGCGATAAGTCGCCTGAATTCAGAGACAGCGCAAAGGAAGTGCTCGTGCATAGCTCCGGCGCATGGCAGACACTTCAGATCTGAAGATTCTCGGGAACACGGCGAAAGAAGTATCCCGGCGCAGATTCGTCACAGGAGTCGTCGGCGGAGGTGCCGCCATCTCCTCAGCGGGCTATTTGTTGGAACGATCTACTGTACACGGAGCGGCGGCCGGCGGCGAACATCTCATCGGCCTGGACGTCAACGGGCATGTATACCAGGCTGACGTCATGAAGCAGGAGACACTGGCGTGGACATTGCGATATAAGCTCGGGCTTACGGGAACGAAGCTGGGGTGCGATCGCGCTGAGTGCGGTGCCTGCACTGTCCTGCTCGACGATGTACCACATTATTCCTGTTCGGTTCTGACGCACACGGTGCGCGATCGGAAAGTGCTAACAATCGAAGGCCTGGCGAGTGCGGACGGCTTTCTGCATCCGCTGCAGCAGGGCATCGTGGAGGAACAGGGGTTCCAGTGCGCCTTCTGCATGTCCGGCTTCATCATGGCCACGGTGGGCTTTTTGAAGACTAATCCAGACCCGACCAGAATGGAACTAGCGCAGGGCATCTCGGGAAATCTGTGCCGGTGTCAGGACTATGACAAGATCCTCACCTCTCTGATGTGCGGCGCGGAAAAGATGAGGAGCGCCCGTGTCTGATAACAGTGCCAACCGTCAATACGGCCCGCAATACAAACTGATCGGCAAAGACTATGTAACTTCCGATCTTTATGTCAAGGTCACCGGTAAGTCAAGATACGCGGAAGACTTTCGGGCCGAAGGCATGCTGTTCTGCAAGTTGCTTTTGAGCCCGCTGCCGCATGCGAGAGTAAGACGTATCGACGCGAGTGAGGCATTGGCGATGCCAGGCGTGAAAGCGATTCTCACGGCGAACGATCTTCCAGCGCCCGCGGACACGCTGACCGACAACGGCACTATCATCAAGGCCAGCAAGTGGGGCGAACGAGGGCTGACGATGGAACCGGTCTATCAGGGCGAGCCGGTTCTTGCGGTCGCCGCGGTCGATGAGTTGACCGCTGCCGAAGCCATCGAAAAAATTCGCATTGATTATGAGCGGCTTCCGTTTGCGGTCGATCCACTGGACACGCTGCGGCCGGGCGGTCCGAATCCGCGGACGGACGGAAACATCTGGGTAACGCGGCCAGGCGCCACATCTCCCGCGGTCGCAGAACTGAAGTGGACGGATGCGGACTTCGCCGAAGCCGGAAATGGGCGTTTGCCGATGGGTAAGACTCCCGACGAATGGTCGTACGGCGACCTCGATGCGGGTTTCAGGAATGCGGCTCTGGTGCTGGACGAGACATTCGTTACGCCGGACGTCAGCCATCAGACTCTTGAGACCCGCAGCGCCATGGCTTTCTGGCAGAACGGCAAGCTATACCTTCACACGGGCACTCAGAGCACCGCCCAGACCCTGCCCGCCATCGCACGCTGGCTCCACATGAATGTGGATGACATTGTTTTCATCAGCGAGTACACCGGCGGTGGATTTGGCAGCAAGATCACCGGCGGGGTTTCCATGATTATCCCGGCTTTGTTATCGAAGAAGGTCAACGCACCCGTGATGATGCGGATCAGCCGCGAGGAGGAGACGTTCATCGGGCGCGCCCGGCCGGGCTTTCAGGGCCGCATGAAAATCGGCTTCTCCAAAGAGGGGCGCATCGTCGCCCTCGATATGTTCGTGATTTCGGATAACGGCCCTTACGACGCGCAGGGCGATGCGCCCACTTCGGGGCATATGGTCTCGCTGTTGTACCAGCCGATCGCCATGCGCTGGCGGGGAGTAACTGTACTGACAAACACGCCTCCACGCAGCGCGCAAAGTTCGCCCGGAGGGTTGCAGGGAATTTCCATTACCGAACCGATCATCGCCAAGGCGGCGCGAAGGCTCGGACTGGACCAGGTCGCCATCCGCTACATCAACTGCCCGGAAGGCAAGGCGAAATACGGACCGCCAGTCAACGGCGAGCTTCAGCACGCGACGAGTTCATTCCTCAAAGATGCCCTGCAGCGTGGCGCGGCGCAATTCAACTGGCACGAGAGAGTATCGCGGAATCCGAAACGAATCGGCACTAAAGTGCGCGGCGCGGGCGTGGCTTTGAGCTGCTATGTCGGCGGCACCATTGGCTTCGACGGACTTCTGGTGATCACCCCCGCAGGCCGGGTACAATTTCAATCCGGAATCGGCAATCTGGGGACGGAGTCGATGATCGACGTGCATCGCGCGGCTGCGGAAGTTCTTGGCGTCCCCTGGGCAAAGTGCGATGTCGTGTGGGGTGACACGTCGAAGCATCTTCCGTTTTCGTGCGTATCCGGCGGCAGCCAGACTACGCACGCCATGACCCGCGCGGCCCACGCCGTGGCTATGGATGCGAGGCAGAAGCTGCAGGAGATTGCCGCGAAGAGTCTGGGCGGCACACCCGACGATTACGTAGTCGCGAATGAGCGTGTCCTGCGAAAAGGATCGGGCTCGGGGATGACTCTTGCCCAGGCCGCACAGCGCGCCATTGAACTCGGCGGCAAATATGACGGTCACGAACCGCCCGCCGACGTCAACAAAGTGACCAAAGCATCGCTCGCGTCGCTTGCGGGGCAAGGTCTGGTGGCGGCTGCGCGCGACAATTACGGCCGCGACGGTATGACGCATTCCTACGTGGCATGCTTCGCCGAAATTGAGGTCGACGTCGAAACCGGTAAGTATTACATCGTGGACTTCCTCGCTTACGCCGACGTGGGCACGGTGATTCATCCGCGTGCGCTCGGTGGCCAGATTCTCGGCCGGTCGACGCTGGGTATCGCTCACGCGATCGGCCAGAAGTGGGTATTCGACCCGCACTACGGCGAGATGGTTTCGAAACGCTTCCATCACAACAAACCGCCCACGATCCTGGATGTTCCGGTGAACATGCAATGGGCAGCGCTGGATATTCCCGATCCCGAAACTCCCGTTGGAGCCCGCGGGATTGGCGAACCGCCGGTCGGAGGCGCTTGCTCGTCCATCCTCAATGCCCTTTCGGACGCTCTCGGCGACGAAATTTTCCAGCGGGCGCCCGTCAACCTGGACACGATCCTGACCTCACTGGACGCGGGACGGCCCATGCAACACCCGCTAATGGCACATATCTGATGACTCACATCATGACGCGAGGAAACTTATGGCAGTGATACGAGACGTCATGCCGGCATTCGGGTTGTTTCAGCCGACCTCGATAACCGACGCACAGAAGCTACTTCAGGACTACCGGGAAAACGCGTGGATTATGGCCGGCGGACTCGATAGTTTCGACTGGCTCAAGGATCGCATCAAAAAACCGAAGGTGCTGGTCGACCTGAGCGGGATTGCGGAACTCCGGGGCGTTCGCGCCACTGCTGACGGCATCGAGATCGGGGCCATGACCACACTCACCGAAGTGGTGAAGCACCCCGTGATCAGAGAGAAGTATAGTCTTCTGGCGGAGGGCGCCGAAGCGGCCGCTTCACCACAGATCAGGAATCAGGGCACAATCGGCGGCAATGTAACGCAGGATGCGCGCTGCTGGTACTACCGCGCTGGCTGGCCGTGCTACCGGGCCGGCGGAAACATGTGCTATGCGGACACGCCCACCGCGCGGAACCGCGAGCACGCGATTCTTCACGCCGATCGCTGCGTGGCGGTGAATCCTTCCGACTCCGCCCCGGCGTTGATCGCCCTCGACGCCAAATTCGTGATACGCACGAGCAAAGGGGAACAGATTGTCGACGCCGAAGATTACTTCATTGGGCCGAACGTCGATATCACCCGCCTCCACATTCTGAAACCCGGCGATCTGCTGACGGCGATTCGTATCCCATCCACCTGGGCGGGTGCACGCTTCTATTTCGAGAAGGTTCGCGACCGAAACGTTTGGGATTTTCCGTTGCTGAATGTTGCCTCAGCGATGCAGCTATCCGGGAACACGATCGAACGCATGCGAATTGCAGTGAACGGCGCCGCCGCTCGTCCCTTGCGCCTGAAGGCCGTTGAAGACGCTGTTCGAGGGAAACCGGCGATTGCGTCAACAGGTGAGATGGCGGGGAAACTGGCCGTGCAGGGAGCCATCCCGCTGCAGTTCAATGCCTATAAAATTCCGCTGATGAGAAATCTGGTGAAGCGGGCCATTGGAGGCGTGGAGGAGGCAAGATGGGCATCTTAGAGCCGATTACGCAATGGGCTACCAGCCCGTGGGGACAGAATGTTCCCATCCATATCGCGTGGTTCCTGATATGGGTTGCCGCATTCGCGGGCCTGGCATTCCTGATTGTGCATGCAACTTATGTGCGGTATTTCGCCAAGGCCGAGGTATTCGAGGGCGATGTTCCGCGGACACTGGCGGCGGTCTTGCCGCCGCGAATTCGCAGACACTCTCTCGGAGCGCGTCTGTTTCACTGGATCATGGCAGCCTCGATGTTCACGCTGCTTATCACCGCATTTCTTCCGAAGGTTGGCATCCAGTTCGATTGGGTCACTTACCACTGGATCGCCGGAACCCTTCTGACTGTGTCCGTGATCTTTCACGTGATTCACGCCTCGTTCTGGCTGGACTTTTGGGCGATCTGGCCCGACAGGACCGATCTCGCGGACGCACTGAGACGCGTGCGCCGGTTCATGGGGCTGCCTGCGCCGCCGCCGCGAAGATTCGCGAAGTACCCGCTCGAGAACAAGCTCTACCACGCGGCGATCATGGCGGCCGGCCTGTCCGCCATCGGGACCGGCGTGTTCATGATGTCCCGCGTGCGAACGATCTTTTTCCCGCGCAATCCTTATCTGTTCAGCGACATGACCTGGGGCCTGATGTACGTGCTTCATGGCCTGGCCGGAGTGGGGCTCATCGCGCTGGTGACGATACACGTATATTTCGCAGTGCGTCCGGAGAAACTGGACATCACAAAGTCGATGATCTTCGGCTCGATGAGGCGTGAATTCTATCTGGAACACTACGACCCTGAGCGGTGGTCGCCGGATTCGCGGCGCCCGGACTCCGTCCGCACAGAGAGGTAATCCCGGAGGAGATTCAAACATGCCCGCTACAACAAGAGACAAGACAGAAGCAATTCGGATTTCAGGCGTAATGGTGCCTGACAGCAAACTTGCCCGGGAAGCGACGGAGTTGGTGCGTGATACCGAGTCTTCATTGCTGTTCAACCACTCGACACGTGTGTATTATTTTGGCTCGCTGGCAGGAAAGAGGCGGGGATTGAAGTTCGATCCCGAGCTGCTTTACATTGGCGCAATGTTCCACGACATGGGATTGACTCCGCAGTTCAGCAGTGGGGCGGACCGGTTCGAAGTGGATGGCGCCAACACTGCGAGAGCGTTCCTCCGTCAGCACAATGCGTCTCAGGAGGAGATCGATACTGTCTGGACAGCGATTGCCCTGCACACGACACCGGGAATTCCGCAGTACATGGCTCCGGTGGTTGCGCTACTGACCAACGGTGTCGAGATGGATGTTCTGGGAATCGCCTACCCGGAATTCTCCGACGCCGATCGGGAAGCGATTGTCGCCGCGTATCCGCGCACTGCGCGCTTTAAAGAGGACATCATTCAGGCCTTTTACAACGGCATCAAGCACAAGCCCGAGACAACATTCGGCAATGTGAAGGCGGACGTACTCGCAGACAAGGATCCAAAGTTTCAGCGCATGAATTTCTGCAATGTCATCCGCAGTTCGCAGTGGAATAGCTAAGACATCTCTCCGCTATTCCAGGCTCAGCTTGCCCCAGAGCCGGCGGTAGGTGAAGATCGCATAGGCGGTGGCCAGAAGCATGCCCGGGATCCACCACGCGAGGCCGGTGTGAAGGCCGTAGCTTCCCGCTGCCGTGTTATCGATAGTCAGACTCAGTGCGGGATTGGTGCTTGCCGGAAGCAGCAGAGGGTAAAACCCGAATGCCGCGCTGGTCATCATCCCGACCAGATAGCCGCACGAAGAGAGAAACGCGAGCAGTTCGGTCTGTGGCGTTTTGCACAGAAACACGCCCAGCAGCCCTGCCACTGCGATGACGGGGAATACAAATCCCCAGGGCGCCTGACCGAACCGCTGGCTCAGATGCGGCTGGATTGCGAAGCTCGCCGCGGTAATTGCGACGGTGGCAGCCGCCACTCCCCACCAGACGCGGCGGGCAAATAGAGCCGCTCGTTCGCGGACACGGTCAAGACACTTCATCGCCACCCACAAGGCGCCGTGCATGGCAAGCGCCAGCAGCGCGGCGACGCCTGTGAGAATTGTGTACCAATCGAGAATGCCTGCATTGGAACCGGCGCGGAAATCCGTCCAAAGCGGCAGGAAAAAATAGCCGTCGGAGCCGAGGGGGACGCCGCGAACCACGTTGCCGAGCGCGGCCCCGTAAAAGACCGCGAGCAGAAGGCTGGCAAAGGCGAAACCGGAGTCCCAGACAGGCGTCCAGACGGGCGACGCAATGTGATTACGGAACTCGATTGAAATGCCGCGCACGATGAGCAGCCAGAGGACGATTATGAGCGGCAAATAGAAGCCGCTGAAACTCGCCGCGTAGAGGGCGGGGAAAGCGAAAAACAGCGTGCCGCCGCCCGCCACTAGCCAGACTTCATTGCCGTCCCAGACAGGCCCGATCGAAGCGAGCACGGCGCGTTTCTCCTCGTCCGAACGAGCCACGAAGAGATGGACAATCCCGGCGCCGATGTCGAAACCATCGAGAACGACATAACCCGTGATCATGACCGCGACGAGACAGAACCAGAGAGTTTCCATCACGCTGTCTCCGGGCACGCGATCTCCGGGCCGTGATCAATCTCATGCCAGACCAGAACCAGGAACAAAATCCCCAGCACCATATAGAGACCCATGAATCCGAGCAGCGTGAACAACCCATTGCCCGAAGATACATGTGGGGAGAGACCTGCCGCCGTCCGCATCAACCCGTATATCAGCCAGGGCTGGCGGCCCAGCTCCGCCGTCATCCACCCGGCCGTGGTCGCAATATAAGGGAACGGCGCCATAAACAGCAACAGCCACAGAGCCGCGCGGTTTGCATACAAACGGCCGCGCGCGAGGAGGCAGACAGACAGCAGCGTCACGCCCATCAGAATCGTTCCCAGGCCCACCATGATGTGATAGCTGTAATACAACAAGGGAATGTTGTCCGGCCATGTGTCCTTCGGGAACGCATCCAGTCCCCTGACTTCGGCGGACCAGCGCCGGAATGTCAGGAGGCTCAGAACGTAAGGCACCGTGATCGGATTGTCGAGCTTCATCCTGTCCGTGTCGGGCTGGCCGATGAGTGCGATAGGGGCACCCTGAACGGTTTGAAACAAGCCCTCCATGGCGGCCAGCGTGACGGGTTGATTTGCGGTCACCATCCTGCCTTGTTGATCGCCCGCAGGCACTATCAGCAACACGATTGCGATGAAACCCGCTATTAACCCTACGCGGACAAACGTGCGCGCATAACTCTCATGGCGTCCAGAAAGCAGATAAAAGGCCCCCAGCGCGGCCACGACGAAGCTCGCCGTGACCACCGACGCAATCATGTTATGCGCGTACTGCCATATGGCCCAGGGATTCAGCAGCAAGTCCCGGATACTGGTGAGTTCGATCATTCCATTGGGTGCGATCCGGTAACCCACCGGATGCTGCATCCACGCGTCCGTCACGATGATGAAATAGCCCGAAAGCCATGAGCCGGCGAACACGGCGAGGGACGCAAACCAGTGCCATCGCGGTCCCAGGCGCTTCTCGCCGTATACCAGCAGGCCAACGAAGGACGATTCGAGGAAGAACGAGTACACGCCTTCGAGGGCCAGAGGCTGTCCGATCACCCCTCCGGCGATCCGCGAAAACTGCGCCCAGTTGGTGCCGAACTGAAACTCCATCGGAATCCCTGTGACCACGCCGGTCGCGAAATTGATGGCGAAGATTTTGATCCAGAAGCGCGCGGCGCGGTTGTAATGCCCGCGCCGCTGTTCGTCGGCGGCGCGCAAAGCGATGGTCTTCAGCACCAGGATGAGCAGCGCCAGGCCCATTGTTAGCTGCGGGAAGAGGTAATGGAACGTGATTGTAAAGGCGAATTGCAACCGGTCAATCGCGAGGGCCGAACTCATTTATCCCTCCGAACCTTTCGTCGCCTGCCAGCCCGGCTCAAGGACCAACCCGTTGGGCTGGCCCTGTCCAGGCCAAACGATGTCGTCGCACGGCGCATCTACTTCGCCGAAAGTTCAATCGTCCGTTTCAGATTCCCATATCTGTTTTTGGCGTTACCGTAGTCCACGTAGTGTGCGATCAGACCCGCGAGGTTACTGGACAAATCGGAATTCGATTCCAGGTAATCCGTGTACTCCTTCATGGTCAGTCGCGACTGGTACTTGTTGATATATTCGATCGCGCTTGTCGTATTTCCGGCGATTTCCTGCATGAACGGAATAATGCGGTCAATCGCAGCGACCTGCCAGGGCGCAGCCTCACTCCGTGAGGCGTTCAGCTTCTCGATGGTCTTCGCGGTTCGGTTAATGTCGTCCTTCATCAGGGAAATCTCATCCGCATGGGTCTCCCAGCTGAGGGTTGGCTCCCGTGTGTAAGACTCCAGCTGCGAGGCGTCCACCGATATCGCATAGGCCTGCGTCTTGGCTTCCGCAAGCAGCTTCGACACTGGTGACTCTTCGCCAGCTCCCTTCAGGGAGGGCGGTACGCCGGCAATCGCGGCCAGCAGACACGCAAACGTTGTGACTCCAATCATGTAATGCTTCTTCATACTCTTTCTCCTTTTGCAAGTTGTGTTGAAAATGTTGACCAGTTGCAAACGATGGCCTGACCTCAGTCCGTTGCCCTCATCTGCTTGACGCCGCATTTCGCGTTCACTCGCGATCAAGCATTTTTGCTGCCATGACTCGCGCTGTTCCACGCCCGTTCCGCACCACCAGATAGCATTGGATTGATTCAGGCTGGTGTTGGATTGAGTCAGTGCGGATCGTCGCGGGATACCGTCCTCTCTATTAAGACCCAAACCCAAATGGCGATCTCTGTCTGCATTTCGACACTTACGGAAGTGAAATGCGGGACTCGGCGTAAGCAGGCTCATTGACCTTGCCCGCGCAAAACGTATCCCATAGCTGAGAATCAGCAAAGGGGAGAACGATGGAAAGAGCAAAGCGGGCGAAGTACACGCTGGAGTTTAAGCAGGAAGCGGTAAGGCTGGTGGAAACC
>Ga0302140_10000874_pt1 | contig 39582 bp, 65 predicted proteins | sample I_Bog_E1_1_FD_202095 | JGI IMG/M metagenome (GOLD analysis project Ga0302140, IMG submission 202095) | Peat permafrost microbial communities from Stordalen Mire near Abisko, Sweden - I_Bog_E1_1 | ecosystem: Environmental > Terrestrial > Soil > Wetlands > Peat | place: Sweden: Abisko, Stordalen...
GCGCGCCGCCCTGTGCACCTCCGCTCTCCCCCCCAGGCGTCTCGACTGGGTCGTGGCGCGGGGGAACTCCTCTGTCGTGGCGTGGGGGAACTCCTCTGTCGAGGCGCGGGAGAACTCCTCTGTCGAGGCGTGGGGGAACTCCTCTGTCGTGGCGTGGGAGAACTCCTCTGTCGAGGCGCGGGAGAACTCCTCTGTCGTGGCGTGGGAGAACTCCTCTGTCGAGGCGTGGGAGAACGTTGTGGTTCGCGTCTTCTCTGCTTATCTAAAAAAGGTTATCCTTTACGGATTTGCTGTGGCTATCGTGTCAGCAACCATCACCGTCAACATCGAAAAGAAGTCTGAATACTGCCATATCCACCAGATTACGAAAGACTTGGGGTGGTTCGAGCGCAATGCCGTAGAGAAAACTCCAGTAATCACGCTGTACAAAAAAGTCTCGAAAGACTTCAAAACACAGGAAAACAAGAAGAACGAGACGCTCTGGCTGGTTGGATCGACCGTCAATCATCCAGCGTGGAACCCCACAAACGGAGAATGTGGGGAAGGTAAATTCCATGCTTGCTCGCGTCCTTATTTCTGCGACGAATTCCGCAACGAGAAGGGTGATCGGTATATCGCAGTGTCCATCAAACTTGAAGACTTGTACGAGTGGAAGAATAATCCTGATTATCCGCACAAAATAGGCTTCCGTGCTTGCGAAGTCCTTTACGAATGCGACAAATTTGGAAAGAAGATAAGAGACTGAAAATGCCAACAGTTGACGGAACACAACTCTACCGTGATGCGATTGACAAGATGAAACGGATGGAGAAATCCTTGCTCTTCATCCGTCAGTGGTTCAAGAATCTCGAAGACGGAACGGATGATGATGATCCACTCAAGGCTATCCGTCTCAGATTCCACGCACCCGTACACCAAGCAATTGATGAGGCTCTGAAGCCATGATTTCAATCACTCTCCAAGCACCTGACATGTACGCTGTAGCCAAAGCTATAGCAAAAGGTAATACGGAATACAGCCACCCCGTACCCACCGATCAGGACATTGGTACAGCCTACAATGCCGTATGCTGTCTACCGTTTCTCTACTGCCCAATGTACTTGATCCGTGAGACGCAAGCATTGCGGGATAAGGATAAACAATGATCCAAGAGATCAGCACAAAGCATCTACGATGCACATGTGAGATACCAGACTGCCCCTCCAAAGGAAAGCCATGGACCTCACTAGGCATGGATATTCCTAAGCGATGCCCCTCTTGTGGACGGTTCTCGTGGAATAACTGGGATGGGAAACCAATCAAGAGGGGTCCAAAGCCGTCACTCAAACCAAAGACCGCCGATGAAATAAAGGAATACAATCGGCTCAAGAAATCTGAATCCAGAGCACGACTGAAAGCGGAAAGGAAATCCCATGCCGACTCCTGAGCACTTTTGTCATATCCTTGGGGCGTTGATGATTGTATCTGTCCTAGCGTTCTATCTGGCCGATTCTCGCATTCCCTACGAGCGCATAGGAAAGAAGATCGCAGGGTTGTTGGCGATTGTTATCTGCCTTCTTTTCATTCTGAGTATGTTTATGGATTTTATCGGAAAGTGGTTCTAGCATGGTCCACGTCCGAGAGATCGCCAAGAAGTTGGTAGCAGAGATGGGACTAACTCCGCTCGACTGTGACCGAGAGGCCGCAGGCAAGCACAATAAGAGGCTGGCTGTAATCGACTACGCCTCTTACCTGAAGAACTCTCCTCACCGATCAGAGGAACTCAACAACAAGGCCATGGAACAGGCTTACATGTTCTACTACCGGGCAATCGAAGCAGGGATACCAGAGGATCAAATGGAACAGTCCTTCACCGATCTACGGTCCTACTGGTTACCCCGACTAGCGAGGTCTCAAGATGCCAAGTGAAATCGTTACCAACTGTGACGTATGTGGAGTACAGAAACTAGGAACTAATAAGTGGTTTCTAGCATCCTCTCCCGCGAATGGACGCACTCTTACATTCTGTCACTGGACTGCAAGCAAGGCTCTCAAGCCGGGATTCAAATCCTTATGCGGACATGGATGCGTACACGTAGTAACTGATAGGTTCCTGTCCACATTCACGTCTAAAACGCCATCCAAGCCTGCAACCAAAGAGATCGTACCGTCTCTCGTAACTGTTCCAGTAGAGCCGAGTCCTATCGTGGTTGTGGAAGAGACAAAGGAACCTGAGAGTGATTCGTAACGTCACCATACCCGCTGTCGAGTGCAAGTGTGAAGCGTGCTCATGGCTTTGGCTGTCAATTGCAAAGGATCTCCCAGAGGCGTGTCCTAACCGCGATTGCCGGTCTAGAGAGTGGAATGGCAAGAAGAAACGAGCAGTAAAACCACGAATCCAACTACCCAAGCCTGTGAAAGTGAGAGCATACAGTGATGAAGATTCAACCGAGTTCTAAGGTGACAGAAGAGAAATTCAGTTGGTGGTGGGTGTTCCTGTGGTTCGCTGGAATCTGTCTGATTATCTGGCTGGAGCACCTGCCACTATGACTACAGCCGTAGGATACATGAGATGTTCGGGTGCTGGTCAGATCGACGGCGATACTTGGAACAGGCAAAATGAAGCCATCAAAGCGTGCTGTATTTCCAAGTCGCTTGAGATGATCCACGAGTACCGTGATGAAGCAATTCCCGGAAAGCTAGGAGAAGAGTCACGACCCGCGTTTCAGCAAATGGTTTCCGATCTACTCGGTAATGGGTGCCGCACTATCGTCATTGAGTCCCTAGACCGGCTGGCACGTCAGTACGACATTCAGCAGCAGCTTGCAACCTACCTCGCAAGCAAAGGACTCACACTCATATCTGCCAACACAGGAGAGGATATTACGGCAGCTTTGATGGGTGATCCTATGCGCCGTGCTCTTGTCCAGATTCAGGGAATATTCGCAGAGTTGGATAAGAATTTGCTAATTGCAAAGTTGAGAAAAGCTCGTCAAAGAAAACGCGAACGATGCGGTAAGGGAGAAGGACGCGATGCTTTTGGAGTCAAGCCGGGAGAGTCACAAATCCTCGAAGAGATGAAGCTATCTCACTCCCATGGACTCAACCCTAAACAGATTGCAGAGAGTATGAACATGCTTGGAGTCCCTACCCGAATGGGTGGACCGTGGAAGGCAAACGTAGTAGCCAAGATACTAGCGCGAGAGGAAAGGAAAGTAGCATGAAGAAGAAGCAAGAGGTAAAGAAGCAGCCTGAGACATACGCGGAGTTTCTTGAGGCGGAGCAGAAATCATTCAAGACTCACTACGAGGACTACGATGCCAACGTTCCTCCGTCTAATTATACTTTCAAGGTGGGAGAGTCGGTTCGATTAGGATGTATGCATGATCCTCGTGTTGAAGAAGTTCTGAAAGATGGGCGTCTACTTCACCTCAGCTACTATGACAAAGGTCAGGAATACGGCAATCCATTCGACAACCATCGCCGCCTACCTAGACTGTCTTGGTGGGTTAACGTCGATCCTATTTCTCTAGAGGAAGAGACAAAGTTTGGCAGGGAACGCATTAGGACTAGGACTAACTATATCCAAACCTCTCTAGACTCTCTCATCCATCAAGCCTACTGGAGAGGTCATATCGACTCACCAGACTACCAGCGTGATTACGTCTGGACTCTCGAAGACAAGCAACGGTTAATCAAGAGCATTATGAATCAAATGGACATCGGGAAATTTGTTTTCCTATCCCGCCCATGGCCTGAAAACCGTCTAGAGGTTGTGGACGGGAAGCAGCGTCTCAATGCGATCTTAGAGTTCACGCAAGGTAAGTTTCCTTACGAGGGAAAGACGTGGTTTCAATTCAGCAGGCGTGACAAGAATGTGCTTGAGGGGTTGATGATTCAGAGCGCAACGTTGGATTCAGAGCACGTATCTAAATCTGACATCCTCTGGCTATTCCTGTCTATCAACACTGGGGGAGTACCTCAAACTGAAGAGCACGTTGCCAAAGCACAACGGCTCTATCAGGAAGCAATCAAGGAGGAAGGAAAACAATGATCAATATTGATGCACTGCCACCAATTAAGGTTTACGGACCAGCTATCCTTTTTCTTCCTATCGGGTTTCTAATCGCAAAAAATCGAGGAGACCAATTGGATGCTATTTACTCCGTTGCTGATGATCCATCAACCACGAGAGAACGTTCCGAACAGTTGCTTCGTTGGGTTCCTCGTCTTCTCTCCTAGACCTTGTTACCCCAGTAGTCAAAGTCACCTTGATAATCGTTCGGGTCTATGATGTCAGAGAATCGCGTTATGGACCCGTCCCAATTGATATGGCATGTACCGACTGGTCCATTACGGGATTTAGATATAATCAGTTCCGCTTTATTCCTAAGCGTCTCATCTTTTGGCTCGTAGTATCCTTCTCTGTGAATGAATGCCACTGCATCCGTATGTTCCTCCAAATTGCCAGAATCGCGCAAGTCACTCAAAACAGGGCGTTTATCTGTCCTTTTCATCACTTCTCTTGATAGTTGACACAAGACTACCACTGGTACTCCTAGTTCTTGAGCTAGATATTTCATAATCAAAGCATCCATTCCTACTTCTTGATTCTGGCTCCGACGACTCTTTGTGTCCTCATGCTGAAACAGTCCAAGATAATCCACCATTACGAGGTCAAGTCCGGTCTTAGCTTTCTGTGCTCTTGCAGCAGCCGCCAACTTCTGAGCCGTCTTCGGTCTGTCATCTATGTAAAGAGGAGCCTTGTGAATATCGTCGTAAGCCTCTGCAAATTCATCCATCATCCTCTCGTTAGTTGTCATACGACCATCTCTATGGTCCTGTAGCGGTACACGGGCGCGTGAGCAGATCATTCGACGTAGAAATGACTCTTTACTCATCTCAAGAGAAAAGAACGCCGTAGGAGACTCACAGTTGACTGCAACGTGCTCCAAGATGCAGGCAGCAAGACTAGATTTCCCCATACTCGGTCGAGCCGCAATGATAATCAACTCCCCTTTTTGCAACCCGCACGTCATCCTGTCGAACTCTCGGAATCCTGTCTCGATCCCTTGACTCTTTGCCGTCTTCTCGGTCATGGATACGGCGGTAGGATACGCACGATCTAAATACTCTCCTGCACGCTCTAGGGTTGATCCTAGCCCCGCTGTGATAGCGTCCTGTACTTGAGCCGATACAGCCAAACCAATTTCAAGTCCAGCCTCACCCTGATCCGCCGCACGTGCTATGCCGTTGTTACAGATCAGCATCAACTTGCGGAGGATGCTTTTATCTTTGAGAATAGCAAGATAATCACCGATTGCAATTCTACGTGGAACGCCTTCAGTGAGGCTAGCAATGTAAGCGACACCACCAACCGCCTCTATCTCCTTGCACCGGGACAGTTCATTTGAGAGCGTGACAATATCAACTGCTTTTCTCGACTCCATCAACTCCGTCATGCGCAGGAATATGCGACGATGACTGTCGAGACTAAAATCCTCAGAGTCTATCTTGTCGGCTGCTTCAATGTAATACTTGTTATCCAACAATATTGCAGCAAGGATCATTCTCTCGGCATCCACAGATGCCGGTAATCCATTGTCGAAGGATAGATTTGGGTTACTTGCAGACATTATACGATCTCCTCGAAGTCAAATATTTCTTGGCTCAATCTATTGGCTGCAATCTCGCAGTACCGTTCCTCGATCTCGATGCCAATGGCTTTTCGCCCTAGATTTTTCGCTGCTACCAAAGTCGTTCCACTTCCCGAAAAAGGATCGCAAACAAGCTCTGCCGTGGTTGCCTGTATTGCTCTTGAAGGAAGCGCCTCTGGAAACGGTGCAGGATGATCTCCGTCTCTATCGTCAGACGGATTCATTTTCCATACATCACCGAATCCACACGCCTGCTTTTCCAACTTGAAATCATCTTTCGCCAAAAGGAAAATCCACTCAAACGATGGTACAAAATATCCGTCGTTAAAATTGTGTCCCTTTGGTCTGCTCCAGATGATTATCTGGCGAAGAGTTACCTCAGAAGGAATAAGATTCAATCGGTGCCAGCACTCTCCATTCTGTATGCGTGGCCGATGATTGTAAAAAATCCCCCCCCCATAATGTCAAAGAATTCCACATTAAACGAATCACATCTTGCTGCCAAGCGACATACTCTTCTTCTGGAAGGTTATCGGTCCAAGACGTGTATGTAACTTGCCTAGACCACTTCCCTTGGAGAGCGGCAGGAGTTATATTCGCGTACCTTGATCCTAGATTGTATGGAGGAGAGGTAACAAACAGTGGGATATTTGGAAGCGTCGGCAGGACTTCACGGCAATCACCGTGGTAAATGATTATTCCTTTATGGTCATAATATGGATTCATTTTCTAAGCCCTCAAAATAACGAGGACCGACCTTAGCCGGTCCCCTGTGTGCTGGTCGTTAATTAGAATGCTTGCTCAGGACGATAGAGAGGCTTGTCGAATCCTTGCGGACCCTTAGACTTCGGTGGCCGTCCCCTGCCACGCTTAGGAGCCTCAGCAGGCGCACTCTCAGCCGCTACGATCTCCTCATGCAAGGATTTCAGTTCGTGAGGTCCAGACTTTAAGTGTCCATTTCCCGTCTTCGGAATCAGAGTCCTAACGCCGTTCTCGTCTGGTTCACTTACAATTCCCTGCTCTACCAAAGCATCGATCAGATGAGCCGCAGATGAATAACCGATTACCAGTTCCTTCTGAAGAACCAATGCGGATACCTTTCCATGGCGCTCTAGGATTTCACGCGCATCCTCAAACAGCGATTCGTCATCTCCCGCTGGCTTTCCCGTCTGGATAGGACCATCTTCTTGGTTGTCCGGGTCAAGGTCCAGGTGCTCATCGTCTTCAGGGTCATCGCTGAATCCTACTTCCTTGTCCTCTTCCGCTTGCTCTGCTTCCTCTGGTGTTACTTCTTCGTTGGGCTTAAAGAAACCCTTGATGTTCTCTGCCGACTGCTCCGGGGGAACAACTACCACTGCACCGTCAAGAGGCAAGTCCATCTGGCGCTCTTCAGATGTCATAGCCCTAACTTTCACAACCTCAGAATTGTCGAGTCGGATATAAGACACTTCCCCAACATTAGGAGAATCATAATCCAATCGACAATCAACATTCTGCATTGTCCATCCAATTCCTAAGTCCCGCGACAAGGAACCAATAGATTGCTCTACGGTTGATTTTCTCTCTTTGAACTTTGATTTCACCACTTGCTCTTCTTCGTCAATCGACGTAAGACGATTATGTGATGCTGCGAGGTCCGCTCCCATTTGGAGCTTTTCCGCATCCGTGAATACGTGTCTGACGTACTCAGTTGACTTTGTTACCCTTACTGATCCCATTTTCTCTCCTTATATTACTCTTGCAAATTCCTTGTGGTACAACAATGCGGCTTTGCAATACGCAGCGTAAGCCTCCTCTTTTGTATTAAAAAGACCAAGATAAATCTGCTTTCTGTTGACTGTTATTTGTGCAACCCATTTTCCAGTACTTCTATTAAGATAGATTCCCTTATACCCAGACATATTGTTTTTACGAATACGTTGATTATGCATTTGCTCCCCGCGTGTAGCAAATCGCAAGTTTCCACGCCTGTTCTCCAAAGTTCTGAGAGGGTCGATATGATCTACTTCTCTATCATCTGCACGATCTAACTCTAACACCATGTTATGCATCTGTATCAATGGCCTTTTACCGTTGACGTAACCGTTATGACGAACCGCATAATACCCTTTTATAGTAGGACGCCAATGAGCATACCATTTCCAAGTGTTTATTCTTTCGTAGTCTTTTTCGTCTACGATGGCCCATTGACCTTTAGTTAATGGAATTAATCGACAGTACGATCCATCAATTTTAAAGTGTCCTAAATCATTCATTATAGGATGTACCCTATTTTGATGACCAGTAATAAAACGATTCGGTACTCCTTTAAAAATTCCTCTTCCTCTATCGCTTTTAGTTGGAATGGATGTTTGTCTTCCGCATCCACAATGGCAATATCCGTATGGTACAGTTAAATCTTGGGGCATCGCTACCGCCTCCTGTGCGGTGGATTTCAGACAGACCCGGCAAGGTCTGATTTGACTGGTGCCCCTAGTATACACCTTTTGTTCTCCTATTTTTAGAATGCTGCGATGCGTTGCCCAAGGATTTCCGAGTACCCGTTCATGTGTTGAAGTTGGATGGATAGACGTGAGCGTTCCGCGTCATCCAGTGATGCAAAGATCGTTCCGCCGACAAAAGCGGTGAGTTTGGAAATCTTATCGTCAAGCTCGTGCTTTTCTGCTACTACTCGCTCTTGATGTGGCTGCATTGTTTCTCCTCTCAATCGAACTGAATTATCTCATCTGGTACATTGAAAAACCCCTGTCTACCCACTACCTTTGGCCTCTTGTTAGCAGGTATCAACCTCACATTTTCCAACTGGAAAGCGTAACGATCCTTACCGTCATCCCCCTTGTCTCTAAAGTCTCCCCAAAACTCGTATACGTGTCCTATGCGCCCTCTCAAAAGTCCCGTTGGGATACAATCCACTAGATCGGCTACGCAGATAACTACTCCGTAATCCAGAGCGTAAAGAGGAAAGTCTTTCGACTTGAAATACCTTCCAACTTCTTGATAGTAGTCGAGAGAGTAATCTTGATAACGGAACGGTTTCTTTGCCGCATGAATCGCCAGAGGGCCACGATAAGATGTTTTCCACCCACGGGTCTCGAAAGTTTTCAACTTCAACCCGATTGCCTGTGCGTGCGGCTGGTGGAGAGATAATGTTTTCATTTTTCTTGCCTTTCTAGAACTTCGGTAGTCCGTCTTTCTTTGCCTTCATTTTTTCCCTACGAGAAGCCTGTACCGCTTGCCATTGTCCTGTTTGCTTTAGCGTATGAATCACCGCCGCATTCCCTCTAGCACCAGCCGCCAGAGCTACACTCTGCTCTAGGCGCTTCAGCACGTCAATCCTTGCCAGTGGTATGGTTTCTAGGAACGCAAGCAAGGATAGATACTCACCCGGACTCATGCTGCCTTTCCTGTTATTGCACGGCTTGCATGGAAATTCAAGATTATCTAGTCCCGTACTCCCTCCTCGACTCAAAGGGTTTGCATGATCCACAGCAAGATCAGGTAGTGAAAAATGAAAATTGCAGTAGCGGCATTTACAGGCTCCATCCTCACGGCCTCCTAACGCCGCTAGGACGTGAGCACGGAACTGAACCTTAGAAAACGTAAGTGGTGGCAGTTTCTTTTTCTCAAGTCGGTCACATAATCCATCGTAACGCGATCCAGTGATACGCATAAAAACACTATGGCTATCTTCCTGAAACAACGCCCCAACTCCAATAGGTTTAGCCATACTACTTCACTACTTTCACTTTTGCAGCCTGAATTCCCTGCGTACCTTGCTCAATGTCGAACTCGACCCGTTGACCTTCCTTGAGGCTCTTGTAACCTGAGCACTCAATTGCGCTGTAGTGTGTAAACACGTCCTTACCACCATCGTCACGCTTGATAAATCCTATTCCCTTCGCGTTGTTGAACCAGATTACAGAGCCTTGCATAATCGTTCCCTTTCCTTTCGGTTGATTGTTTTATTATCCTAACCGTCTGACAGTCCCGCCCTCAACAAAGAAATAGCAACTTCCGGGAGCCTGTGGATTCGGTAACTTATCGTCGGAACTAGCCTCGATCATGATTACCTGCTCAAGCAATCCTTTGCTAATCAGTTCGTAGAGTTTTCCATAAATCTTGCCCCGTAGTCCGGTTTCCTTGAGATACGTATCCATGTCGTCCACTACGACCATATTGATTCCTGCCGCGATGCTCACAGCGCACTGGAAAGCGGGTAGGAATAGCTGTCTCTCAGCCTTAGATAGTTCCTTCATTGGTCCAAAGTCGGCAGTAGGAGTCTTCACTTCAAAACTGAACGGTTCCATGCATAGCGTTGTCTCGTATCCGCATACTCCCAATACTTCGTTGATGTCATCCTCGAATTGACCTATGTTATCGTCAATCAAATCTTTCTTGACGCCATCCTTGTCAAAATAGACTACAAGAGAATTTAGACTCGCCGCTTTGACTTGCAGTTTCTTCAACTGCTCTGTCTTGGTTGCGATCTCCGTCTTTCTCTGCTCTGCCGCTATGACTGGCTGTAGTTGGGAAAGTATAGCGTTGATCTTCGTGTCCACATCGGCTAAAGGCTGGATGAATGCCTGAGTTGCATCCTGTTGCATACCTAGCGCGTCCAGTTCGGTACGGTCTGCCTTCAACAGCTTAGACTTCTCCGCTAGGATGCTCTCAATCGCAGCCTTTTCCTTGATGGCCGTCTCGTGCTTGGCAAGTGACGAGAGTGCTCCTGCTACGTCTCCTAACTCATGCATCTGGCGCAGGATCTCGTTATCCCTCTGTTGAGCATTCCTAAAGTCTATTTCAGCTTTAACCGCCATCTGCGATAGTTTGTTCCCATCAATCACTTGATCGCATGTTGGGCAAGTAGTACCCGCATCAGGCAACGCCTCAAACCTGTCCATCTGCTTCTTGTTATCTTCGATAGTAGATGAAAGGATGGTCCTCTCGCGCTCCAGTTTTATCAGTGCGTCCTTTCCCTCTGCGATCTTGGCAAGAGACTTCAGTTTCGCATCAGACAGGATATTATCCCCTGCCGTCTTGAGCCGGTTCGTCTCATCGGTGATCTTGGTTTGAAGACCTTCAATCCTCGTCTGCAACCGTGTCCGCTTAACCTCAATCTCATTCGCCTTGCGTACCGCTTCGTCTTTGTCGTTTGAGAGTTTCTGTCTCTCCTCACGAGCCTGATTCAGCTTAATCTGCAATGCCGCAGAGTCCACTCCCTGCACTGCCGGTAGGGGATCAGGAACTACAAACTCCTTCACTTGACGGTTGATCGTCTCACGCTCTTTGTAGAGTAGTTTATACGCCTTCTCGATGATCCCAAACGGCTCTCCTGAGAAGTCCACTATTCCTGTCCCAAGCGCACTGTTTACAGCAGCAATCTTATCCTCTGGAAAGTCATGATGGGCAGGAAGGACCAACTTGGCTAGGATGTTCTTCAGCGTTGCCTCATCCTTAACCGACATGAGATACTGAGTGTTCGTCGCCACCAGCAAAGGCTCTCGCTTCGCCTTCAGGAAGTTGGCAAATCCGATGATGATTCCCTTCTCGTCTGGATTGTCCAAGCACTCCACATAAGACGATCTCTCAGACTTCACAGCATCAAGAGTGACAGCGTTACGGATAAGATGCTTTCCTTGGATCTCAGCCGTGATCGTACCTTTACTCTCCCCACGCTTGATCTTAGATACAAAGCCCTTACCGTCTGCCGACAAATCCATGGTGGATTGAGCCACGTTTAAGCTGAGTCCTTGCGCGATACTGCTCTTACCTGCGCCCATCACGCCTCTGATGACAACGAACTTGGCGTCGGACAGGTCGAGCGTGGAATCTGCGTGGTTTCTTATCGATTGGAGCCTAATTTTTTTGATGTGCATGTCTTCCCTTTCTCCCGGTTGTCTTACCTTTAGAAATCTGTGTCCTCACCAAACTCCCCATCGTCTCCGTCCTCATCCTCGAAGTCGTCCGGGGGAAGAACATCTAAAGGCTTTGATACTTTCATTATCACCTTGGTTACTTTCTCTGCCGTGTCCTGTACCGCGTTGTGAGTGATTACCCTCTTAGACGCTTTCAAATAACTCTCCAGTTTGCTAGAGGAAATCACGATATTCGGCAACCAATCGCAATCCTCTGGTGAAATTTCTCGATGTGTCAATAACAGACCTACTATAGGCATAATAGGCGATCCTGACGGGTCTGTTAGAATATCCTTTCCGTTTCTTACAAACAACGGATATACGTTTGATTCCTTACTTTCTTTATCGAACACATACGACTTCCCCATATAGTCACGGAGAACGACACGTCTACCAGTTGCCTGCACATAATCTCTCAACACTTTCTTGTTTGCCCTACTGAAAGCACTGTTCCAATTATCCCAACTCAACCTGTCTTCCATTGTCAACTGCATGTTTTCGTTATATTCAGCGATAGGACAGGTACGGTTAGATAGAAGATGGCAGTAGAAGCAGTGAGATCCGCCGATTGGTTGAATATCGTTCCCTGCATCGTAATTGTCATGCACCATTATCTGTTTTGAACGAGCAGCACGTAAGTCCTCAATAAGAGTTGGAACGTCAGAACGCTCAAACACAACCTCACGAGTCAAACGCTTGTATCTGACGAATGTCAATCTGAACTTAACCGTCATAACCCAAGGGAAGTGCTGGAAAACGAACAGCGCGTATTCTTTTGCCTGCGGCTTATCCTTCGGCTCGTATGGCTTAACGTGAGATTTGAAGTCGTCAATTAGAATAGTGTTCTCTGAGCGGAACATGTAGAGTCCATCCAGAGTACCCTCGTATGCGACAGGTAGACCGCTGTCCTGTACTAGACCTTGAAACCCTTCTGCAATATCGGTTGGTTGAAAATTCTCATCCAACGCCATTCGTATTTCCGTGGCAAAAAGGTTGTTGTAATCAACTTGATAACCATCTCTAAGCCCTGAGAGAATCTTAAACGCCTGCGGTCCTGCACCACGGCTAAAATTATCGAAGGCGTCTAAATCCATTCCTACACCCTTGCGAGCGCAATGTGACAGGTACAGAGACATCGTATTATGGATTTCGGTTCCGCGCATAGCGTCCATACCGCTTGGAGTCCTACGCCCCTTGATGAAGACTTCAACGTAGAATCTAGGGCAACTAAGACACTCCTGAGTTGATTGTCTCAGTGGCGGGATAGGACTCGGTTGAATCTTTACCAGTTCTGTGCTCATGCGGTCCTCTTGATCTTCTTGATCGATCCCCACTGTAATATCGACCAGCTACGGTCCTGACGAGCTTGTGTAAACTCGTGTACTCGGTCCTTGATCGCATCGTAGGTCTTGGATGTGCAGAACACTTCCTCACCTACCGATAGATTCTTCAAAGCAAGTCCTAGAATATCCTTTGGCTTGCGCGGTATCATTTGCTTACGGTGTCTCATGCATAAGCCTCCAGAAAATCACCCTTCATCTTCAATGGTTCTAAAACAATAAGATCGCTCGGAACAAAGAGTTTTCTTTCACTCTTATCCCACGATGCAGATACTACTCCGTCTGGATGAACTACAGCAAAGTAGATTTCTCCATCCCGTAACTCTGGATCGTCCGCCTTGGAATATATTGGAGGTTTCGGAGTACCATCTTGATTCCATCCAGCCATAGTCTTAATTGAAATCTGACCACCGATTGACGTGTTCCAGAAACGCCGATGACCACCAACCAAGAAAGAACTTATCCATTGCGTTTGCCCCCAACTCGCCATCTTCTCTGATGCGGTTTCATAGACAGGGTTCCACTCTGCATCGAGTCGTCTGACGATATACTGGAGATCAACACCCATCTTCTCTGCGTATCCTGATTCGATTGGAAGGTTATGTTCGTACATACCGAGATGGAATGTCTCAGAAAATGCCACGTCATTCACGCCGAACGATTCGCACCACGAAACAAACCTCTCCATAGACGATACGGAATCCACATAACCAGCAAGCAGGTTGCAGTTCACACGTACAAGAATTCCAGCCTCATGAATCAACCGAACTGCCGCCTTGAATCTTTCATCGCTTCCCCACTCTGCATGGCTGAAGCGCATGACTTCCTGATTACGCTGCTCAACGTAGTGGTGACGGCTCAGATTAACGTGCGTAATTCCTGCATCTAAGAATAATCCAACCACTCTCCTATCAATTCCACTCCCGTTGCTGTTGAATACTTTTCGATGGAATGAATGATTTCCTACTTCGTTGAGCACAATCGGCAATCGTCTGCTAAAGCTAGGCTCTCCACCTGTAACTTGCACAGAGCCATCATGCTTTTCTGTAAAAGTCAAACCCCATTGCAAGCCAGAAAGGAATCCTATCCCGTCTTTCCTGCCAACAGTAGGGGCAATACAAAACGGGCACGATGCATTGCAGGCAGATGTTACGTCAACGTAGAGATTGAATCCATTATCGATTTTCACGCCGCTACCTCAACCTGATCTTTCTTCACTTGAATTGCCAGCATACCCATTCCAGCCAACTGAAGAGCATCTGGACCACTCAATCCAAGCATTGATGGACTTAGGAGAGTGAACGCACCAACAGACACGCCAAGAGCCATGTACATCATTGCGAGTCCTTGGTCACCTATCCACGCTCCTAGTTCCATGTAGTTATGTTCCTTGCCGTCCAACGGATTGAGAGAGCAGAAATCTCCATCTTGATTCCCTTCCGTTAATTCTTTGAACGTATCTATTGACGCCCCATCATCAACGGCGACTTTGAAGAAAACCATGTCGATTGTATGCCCGGTTGGATCGGGAGAGTTGCCGGAATCTATGCATTTTCCGCATTTACATTCCCCTCTCTCCGTATTGTCATACACGTACTTTGTCAGAGCGTTCATGATTGAGCCTCCGGTTCTTTTTCCTCAACCTTTGGCTCCTCAATCAGAGGTTCAATCATATCCAAACCAACAAGCATCGCGTTCAGTGTGGCGCGTAAATACTCTACCTGCTTCTTTCTCTCATCATTTCTGTGAATCTGATCGAATGCTTTTACGATATTGAAGGTTGTTCCAGTCGTGACAGATCTCTCATTGCCGTAGTATACTTTTTCTTCTCCGATCTTCTTACCTGCTAGGTAATCAATCTCCGAGATAGATAATTCGGCAATAAAGTTTCTACTGTTAACTGTCGCGATGATTTTCATGTTCCCCTCCCGGTTGAATCCTATGCGCGATTGGGTTGTCCAAGACGCGCCCCTCGGATAGATTTCTCTCACGAGCCAACGTGAACTCGCACCCTTCTCTCCACCTTCCGTGGAAAGGTCGATTACACGAACGAGAACTGCCCTGATTCCGATGCTTGCACTGGTTTTGATTCCTGTGCCGGTTGCTCGGTCTGTGCTTGCGCCGATGCTTGCGTGTCAGGTTGAGCGGTTTCCTGCTGCGCTGCCGCCTGTTGCCGTGCTGCCATCTCTTCCCGTGTAGGCCGTCCACGACGCCGTGCGGTGGTCTGCTGAGTCTGAGGCGTGTCCTGTGCCGCTGTGGTGGTCTGTTGCACTGTCTCTGATGGCTTCTGCTCCTGAGTCTGTTGAGTCCTCACTTCAGGCGCTAACCGCCCCTTCAGAGAGGCAATCAGTTCGTCAATCTTACCCTGTGGCAGATACGAGTCCCGCAACATCTTGCGCTCGGTGGGGTTCTTGCCCAACTTCTCAAACAACGTTTCAAGTTCCTGTTCGCGTGGATCATTCTCGTTAGGCGTCCCGGAATCAGCACCGTTCTCCAAAGCTCCCGTAAGAGCCATGTCGATAGTGAGAGCTTGCCGTCCCTCAGTTCCCGTCACGTCAAGCGCAGAGGCGTTCGCCAACTCGATAGACGATGGAAGATACTTCAACACTTGGAGCAGAGGAATCTTCCGTGAATACATCTCAGGATGCTTGAACGAGTAATGATCGGATTTGTCGTAGCACTTGTTATTCTTGTCCCGATGCGCCCAAATCTTCGCAATATCCCATACGTCGATGATAGGGAAGTCGGAGTTCTTGATGCGTCCTACCGCATACACAAACTGCAAAGCAGCTTCCGTACCTGCCCACTTTCCGCGCTTGTGATGGATGGTTGGATTGGTTCCAAGAGCGTAATCAAACTCATCACCATCATAGACAGCCTCAGTCCACGCCGACGCCCTCTCTGTCCTGTTCAGCAACTCCATGTACCCACGCCATCCGGGGATGAGGGTGCAAGTTGCCTTGTAGGGGATCAGATAGCATTGACCGTTAATTCCCGGCTCAAGACCCAACTGAGACGCGGCCATGAGTGACCCGTAAAACGACTCACGAGTACAGTTCAACAGCTTTGGGTTAACACGCAAGGATGTTAAGGCAATTCTTGCCATCCTATCCGCCGTCATGTGACGCGGTAAGGCTGCTTCCATTTGTCCCTTGTACTTCTGAAGTTCTGATCCAATCGTTTTAGGATCAATGATAGTCAAATCGGTTGCCATTGTTCTGTATCCTTCTCCGGTATTACCGGGTTACCGCAAGTAAATGTGGATGATGTAGCAGATTCCAAGACCGATAAGTTGAGCGACAATAGGCAACAATATCACGCCTACGGTGTCTTTGGTGGTTGGTTTATAGCCGTTAGGCGAGTTTGTATGACTAAACGTGGATATAAAATATCCAAGTCCTACTACAACCCAATACGGGACGGTTGGGAGATGAAGATATGTAACAGCAAACCAATTCCATTCAGTCAACCTGATCCACGCGACAAGCATGACCAGAGGAAAAGTGACCAATCCAATCAAGGGAATCACTACTCCAGCCGCCAATCCACCAAATACGAAAATAAAGAAACTCTCAAGCAGTGTGTATTTCTTATCAGTTGTTGACATTTTTCCTTCTTTCAGCAGCAGGGAGCCTTTCGACTCCCCACCGCGATCCATGACCTTAACTAGTCAGAATGGGTGAGTATCCCTCTCACCAGTAATCGGCTGCTCAGGAGCGAGCGAACCGAAACGTTAAAAGTCCTTGTCGTTCACCAAAACCACATCCCCGTGAATCGTTCCCTTACTTCCCGGCTTGCATACCGAACGGTAAAGCTGTGTCGCGATAGGATTCTCAGGCTTTCCGTCTATCAATCCTGTATCGTCCACCATCATCACTTGGCAGTTCTTGAAATCCAGAATTACCGTGTCGAGTCCTTCCGCGTCGATTACTTCCATGATCTTCTTAGAGGATGGTTTTCCTAATACCAATTCCTCTGTTCCATTTACGCGGATGATCTTGTAGATTCCCTGCTTGATGATGTATTCTGGTTTCATTCCTTCACTGCCTTAGCAAGTGCCGCACGAGCAGCCGCAATGTCTCCCTCTACTGTTCCTTCGTTCCTCTCGTGTCCGGGATACAGAGACGCAATAGTTGACGCCCAAATCAGGATATTACTCAGCGCCTCGTACATCTCCTTGTTGACTTGCTTCAGGCGTTCAATCTCGCCCAACTGGATGACGATGTGATAAGTAGCTGCGCACTCACCCATCTCTACGCACAACTCTTGTGCAAGACGGATTTCATCGTCAGGTAAAGGCTTTGGTTCAAATTTAGATATGCTCATGCCGCAACTCCTTGCTGGATAAACATGATCTTGTTTCCATCAGAAATCTCTCTGATACCTTCGTCGGCGTAAATCAACCCGTTATACTTAACGGCTGGAATCCAATAATCCTTTTCGGATTTAGACAATTGGATAATACGGTTAATGAAATCCTCGTCTGAACCCACACCTTTTCTCTCTGTTTCTTGTTCAACGGGTTTGACAAAGACTTTATATGATGGACACAAATCAGCAGCAGCCATAAATGCGTTTGTTTTTCGATCTGCTATATAGAGTGTCAATCTCATGCCAGTCTCCCTTCAGCCGCACCAATCTTTCTCAATACAGACTTTACGTGGTTACTCTGAACCTTGCGACGGAATATCACGTCTCTCTTGTCGATGATCGTGTTTCCACTAAAGTTTATAATTTTGATGGATGTGTTGCAATGCAAAAGGTTGAGCGTGAATGAACCTTTCTTTTGTCCTAATTTTGTGCCGGAATATCCGCCTAATTGGTAAACCATCGGATATTCACACATCGGCCTTCGGTTTTCATTCCTGTAGTGAACGCATCCGTTGCTTGTCCATACTTCAAAATTACAACCACCTAAATCTCTGGCGTAGTAACCGCCGCAATCGCTGATGAAAAGTTCACCTTTCATACGAGCTTCCCTTCAGCCTGAGACTTCACCCGCTCAAGTTCGTCCTTCAACTCAGCTTCGATGGCTTTTCCTACCGTGTACCGTTCAAGCATCCTATCCGGGTACTCGTCCCACACTTTAGAGGAGCGTCTGCCATCTAGTATGGCTTCATTACGTGTTGCACGAAATTCTGTATCCTTGTCCTTCCAGTGAAGAACAGCAACACACTCCAACCCATCCGCTCCGGGTCCTATCGCCGTCGTGTAAGACTCCAAACCGTGACGCTTTGCTATTTCCAAAAGTCCGTCAATTCCGATGTAGGATTTTATGCGAGGGTATTTCTTCTCCAAAAACTCTCGGAATGATTTCTTAGGAGTGAAATAATCCTTCTCAATATCGCTCATGCTTTCACCGTCCTACGCACGGACTCTGCGGATACCCAATTCGGAAGCGGCATGTTTGGCCTATGCCAATACTCGGCCACCTTCCCCGGCAATGCTTCCCATACCTCAAGGTAATCTGTGAACTCCATCACGTCCAAAGGGCGGTTACCGTCATCCAAAAACAGATCGAACTTCTCTCCGCCAGCGAGTTCAAGAATCATACCCGAAAACAGTGGCTTCCGTACCCCATCGCAGCCGATGAAAATATCAGCACCCTGTGCATCAGTGAATTTTAGCGGTAGTGGATCAGCGGCTAGGAATTTGTCGAAGACAGGAAGGCTACCGTCAGACAAGAAACCGCGCACCTTCCGCGTAGGACCAAGAAAACCTTGTTTCTCGTTGTTTTGTTCAATCAACAAAGCCCACACATACAAACGAATATCAGAATCATGCGGCTTCACGAAATCAAGGTTGGTGATTAACGTCAACTTGTCGCTCATTTTCTTTCTCCTCGCCGTTGGATTACGGCTGCAATGAATTAAACGTAGTCTTAGGCGCATAGTTTGTCAAGACTTATTTTCAATAATTCGTATTTATTTTCTATCTACTTTGTTATCTATAGTTTACATTTTTATTACCGCTAAGAATATAAATAGGACGACTATTTTCCTGAGCGCGATAGGAAATTCAAAATCAGCCTTCCCAAAGAAAATCCTTGACAAATAGCAAAGGATGCGAATAGGGTGGGAACTGTCTAGCCTGATCTGCTAGATGCCCCGCCAGCGAAAAGTTCCGGGGTTGGCTTCCAAGCTGACCCCGCGAAACTTTCAAAGGTGAAGGCGTAACATAAATCGCTGGCAACCTATCCCACGCAGACCTTGAAGTTCACGCGGTCGGGAGAGCCTTGCCCTTTGAGGGTGTATGAAGAAATCAGAATACGCGAAGTATATTCAGTCGGAGCATTGGCAGGAATTTCGTCGAAAAGTCATAATTGACGCGGGTAATATCTGCGAAAAATGCGATATGCCAAGATGGTTGGCCGCTATTGCTTACGATCAAGATTTACATGTTCACCATCTTAACTACGCAAATTTAGGTCACGAGGAGTATACAGACGTACAGGTTCTTTGCCGCCGATGCCACGACATTGAAACTTATGGTAGATCTGATTTTCGCGCTCCAAAAAGAACAAAATGCGATATATGCAGGAAGACTCATTGGGATGTTTATGGTGGATTATGCCCTGTTTGTCGTTCTTTTATGGGTGAGGATTTACCAATTGAGTTGCGATTAGGTTGTGTTGATCCAAGAGATAATCAACCTATTTGGAAAGCTATGGTTGTTGAATTTTGCAGTTTTATTCATTTCAATAAGATTCCTCTTGAGGACATTTTACCGGTCATTAGCGAAACTTTGAGACAGCGTTCAGAATTACAAAAAAGGATCGAAAACGATCCAAATTACTGTCCTTTTTGAGGTTTTACTAATGGCAATAGGTGGATCTGGATTTGTACAGCTTCGACGCGGACTCTTTGAGCACGTCCGGGATGGTCGTTTATCGTTTTTTGAGGCTTCTCTTTACGTGGCTATTTTATCGGACACCAACCCGTCTACTGGACTCTGCTATGGGTCGGCAGGGTTATTTTCTGTGGTCTACTCTGTACCAACTCGTACATGTCGTGATGCTCTGGAAAAACTCGAACAAAAAGGCTACCTACGGCGCTTTCCTACCCGTGGGAAGCATGGTTCATACCCTATTCTAGTTAACAAGTTTCGATGCTCTTCTGGTGCCATGAGCGGATTATATGTAAACTCTGATAAATCATCTAGTTGCGATAATATTATTTACGATATTCGCCTTGATGGTGTCAATGAGAATGTCAATGACAATGGCAATGATGGTGTCAATGACAGTGCCGCAAGAGTAGATACTAGAGACAAGAAACTAGAGAGCGATAAAGAACAAGGGTTATCACCCTTGTTGCCTACGGCTCCCGTAGATACAAATATTCGTCCTGAAGAATTTGCGAACACATGGAACCGCCTTAGAGGAAAACTACCAAAAGTGGACAAGTTCACAGATGGGAGAAGAAAGAAAGTCCAAGCGCGAATCAGGGCTGGATTAACCATCGAAAGATTTTCAGAGGCGGTTGAAAATTGCAGAGTCAAACCGTTTTTGATGGGAGAAAACGACAGTGGTTGGGTGGCAACGTTTGATTGGTTAGTGAAAAATTCTGAGAATATCGAGAAAGCAATCACAAACCCTTACGGATTAAATAAACCAAACGGAGGATATGCGAATGGCAGATCAAACGACCCAAGGACAGTCACTCAGTCTGTCCAAGACGTTATCGGACGGGCAAGGGCAGGTACAGGCTCTAATGGCGGCTCTCTGTGTAGCCCACAATCGAGTCCTAACGGATCAGATGTTGGGGATTTATGCTTTGACGCTTTTGACGGAATTGAGTCCAGAGCAAGTGAAAAAACTCATCCCAAAGTCATTGAAGGAATGCCGCTTTTGGCCAAGTGCGGCTGAGTTGCTGGTTTTGGCCGGTGTTCCAACTGAAGCTGAGAGAATGGAAAAAGAGGCACTGGATGCACTCGCTAAAGTCCTGAAAGTCCTACGCGACTTGCGGCACGATCCAGAGGTAATCAGGGATAAAAGAATTGCAGAGTTGAAAGTCCCACCGCTGTCTGAAAAACCATGGGTCAAGACGCTGGTACGGTTTGGGGGTGGAAACTTGGACTCGGCTGTGGAATTACTTTTGCAGCATCCTAGCCTGCGCCAGAGTGGGGATGAGGTAAGCGGGTTTGGACTGGATTTCAATTCAATTCAGAAATGCGAGCAGCGGTGGATTAGTTGCTGGAAGGCGGTTGCGTGATGAGCACAACAGACGAGAGTATCCTTGGACTCCTGCTCCGCGCACATGGGCAATGTGCAGCACAAGCGCACGGTGAGGAATTCATCCACAAGAATATCTCCGCAAAGTGTCAGTACGAGACAGCGATGCAGTGTGTCGAGAACGCGATTAGGCAAGTGACGTGTGCCGAACGTAGCGTAGCGCGACAGGACTCAAAAGAGAGGGAGGGTAAATGAGAGGATCAGACCTTACTCAAGAGCAACTGGACGCGGCAGAGAAATTTATTCTCCTGATGCGCTCAAAGACGAACGATTTGCATCCTACAGGCGATCAACAAATTGCGCAGAGATGGTGCGATTTGGTTCGTATCGTGGCCTTGTATGGCGCTATCCGTGCCAAAGCTGTAGCTGATGGTAATCCGGCTGATGTGGCGGGTGAGGTTTACAAAACCGGGAAACAGTTTCTTATTTCCGATGAGGAATCAGAGAAATTGAGCGGCGGGTTACAAGGCGAGCGTGCCGAAGCAGGACGTTATCAATGGGAACCGGGAAAACGGTTGATCGACTGCCGCTTACCGGAGGAAGGAAAGGAAAACCAATGAATCAGGAAAGCAAAGAAATTGTTGACCTAATAACCGCCTCTTTCTTTATGCCTAGCGTCGGTATGACTCTCACTCAAGAGGAAGCAGACGCAATCAAGGAATACGTCCGAGTACGGTATTTTGAGGAGAATATCCAAGGAGCCGTACATGCTGGATTCGTCAGAGGAAAGGAGTCTTAATCGTGATTACCATGCGATTTGAACAGGTCACCCGCAAACGTAAAGTTCGTGTCAAATGCAACGTATGCGGGAAAATGAGAAATAGATATGTTTCTGTTACACACACCGTCAATCTATTCAATAAAAACGACGATGGGTCAATAAGGTCAACGGAAGAGGTACAGCATCGCGTTTCCGTTGAGTTGGATTCCGACGTGAAGAAACTACTCGCCGATGGGATTGTATGCGGTAGCTGTGAAGGGAAGGAGTCTTAGTGGGATACCACGACCTAAGCGAATGCAGCCTAACTGACGACGAGAGGCTTGCAGAGGCTGGTAGGATTACAAACCGTCTTGCAGCTTGCCAAGATGAATTAACTCACAAAGAACGAGAATTTGTGATGCAAATGAACGATGCTCGATTTGTGAGCGTGAAGCAATTGTTCTATCTCAGGGATATATCCGAAAAGTACTAACCGGGAGAGTGACATGATTAAAGAGACAGAGAAGATCGTGATGTATGACAGTCCTGAAGCGGCTACACGAGTTGAGATGCCGGGTTGGAAATCCAGACTAGGACACTTCTACCCCGGAGATAACCCAAGCAGTGAGCACGGGGCACGGTGGTCAGGATGCACTCACCAGTTTTGCAAATGTGGAAAAGTTATGCGGCAAGGAGTAACACGTTGCGATTCCTGCCAAGCTAAGATTGACTGCGAGAAGTATTACACTCTTCCTATCGCGGAATGGGACGGAGAAACGCCAACCTGCGACGATTCCAGAGATAAGTATTTTTGGGATAAAGAGCAGTTGCTTGACGAAATGTACTGGCAACTGGAAGAGTCCACGAAGCGCGGAGAGGAACCAGAGATGCACGTCGTCATATGTGAGCCTCATTACCTGCATCAACTCGATGGAAGCGAGTGGGAAGACGATCTTGCAGATGAGGGTGAACTATCAGACGAAGTAGGAGAGGCCATAGACGCCCTCAACGCCGTAATTAAGGCGCAAGGGCCATCGTGTTGGCACCCCGGTAAGCAGAGGATCAATATGGAACATCTCTGGAAGCAACTCAAAGAAGATTTAGAGAAAGAGAAATCAAGTCAAATACCGCCAGCTAAATCAGACGGCTTGTAGCTCTAAATACAGGCTACGATTGGCCTATTGACTGAGGCCCTGCTCCGAATATTAAGAGCAGCGTTAAAATCGGCGTTTGCCTCATAACCACAAGACTTGCACCGAAACTTGGATTGCGAAGGACGGTTCAACTTTTTAGTATGCCCACACTTGGAACATTCACGACTAGAATTACGAGGATCAACCTTGACCAAAGGTACGCCCGCAAGGACGGCCTTATATGTCAAGAATGTTCCCAACTGCGCGAATGCCCAAGAATGCAATATCGTTCGTTGAGGTTTCCTAGCCCTAATCCTCGTGCGTATACCAGTAAGTTCTTCAATGGCAATACCACGATTCGTGCGTTTGGCTTTTTCAACGATTTGTTTCGCAATGCAATGGTTTACGTCAGCAGCAAAACGCGCTTCTTTGCCGGAAAGTTTCTTCAAATGTCGTTTAGCAGATTTGCTCTGCGCCGCTTGGAGTTTAGAACGGAGTTTACGGCATCTGTAACGAACCCCTTTGACCATAGAACCAGAGAACGATTGTCCATCGGAATCGGTGGCAATCTCAACTACGCCAAGATCAACCCCGAGAAAGTCGTCAATAACAATCGGTTCGGGATCGGTAACATCGCACGTTGCAGCCAGAAACCACTTGCCGCGATGGTAGATCAGATCCGATTCGCCTTGTTGCTTGAGAAGCAATTCCTTTTGGCGCGGTCCAGCCGAGTACGAGATTGGCTCTCTTCCGTCCAACGTCCAAATGCTAACCTTGTTCTCTCCATAGCTCAGAATGCGAGAATCGTAGCTGATGGCTCCATGCTTGGAAAAACGACGTTCCGTCTTCTTGTCCAATTTGTAGGCATCGCAGACCTTGGAAAACAGTCGAACAACCATCTGAGCAGAGAGTGGAAATCGCTCACGAGCATCATGGTAGAGAAATTTGTGGAGCGAGAATGGCGTAAATACTTTGTTTTCCCACGCTTCATGGCTCATCCAATTGGCACACTCGTTTGCTGTTTCCAACGTGCGCAGAAGAAGTTTTGCTTGTTCTGCGTTGGAATCCAACCGGATTTTAGCTACCAGTTTCATCTGTTTGAAGTATATCGTGGTACAATTGACTTGTCAAATCTGAGAAAGGAATGCGATTCCTCCGCTACCTAAAGGAAGAGGTATCCTCGCACAAAACCTATGAATCTGATGTTTCCGAAACCTAAAGATCAAAAGAAGGCTCCTGTTCCTGTGCGCATATTCAAAGACGGACGCGAGGCTTGTAATTTGCTCATTAAGTCTGGAAAAGATGAGTATGCGCGTAGGATTCGTGAGATGTGGGAGCGCCAAGGAAAGATATGCTGTCTCTATGGCCGTGTTGAGGGATGTCCTGGAAAGTTAGCGTTGGCAGAGTCTACGTTTGAGCACGAGGCTGGTAGAGGTCATGGCGGTGGACATAGGGACGACAGGACTTCGGTTAACGGTAAGAATATCAACGGAGCCGCCCATTTTATCTGTAACAGCAAGAAGGGATCAGTTAGAATTGATTACAACAGTGTCCCGTAAGGAAGAAAATAATGAGCACAACTGATATTTGCCCTCTATGTAATAGATCTCTTCGCATTGGAATGCAGACGGCAGGGCGGCGTATATGCTGTCTGTGCGGTAATCCTATCCGTAAGAGGCATAAGTACCGGATAGGAAGTAACGGACTCCTCCAGCACCGCGACTGCCAGATGCCAACTGGTGATAAAATGGTTACTGCAATGAAGGGGATTTTCGATGAATGATGACGCTTTAATGCGAGGGACAGTGTGTCCTATCTGCGGCGATGTAAACCCTAACGGGTATTATCGCAACCACGAAAGTAACCAAAGATTCTGTACTAAACACAGCCACGAACAGATTGACAGGTGGATGTGCAAACCCGCAAAGATAGAGAGGGAAAAGAATTGGTTGAGATAACTAAAAAGAGAGCGTGCGACAAATGGACAGAGGACGAAGATAATCTGTTGCGCGAATTGCTTGGGAAGATGACCTCTGAGAAGATCGGAGAAAAGATCGGTGGTCGCAATAAGAACGGGGTTCTTAAAAGAGTAAAGCGATTAGGACTCCAAAACCGTAAAGACAATAAGTGTGAGCAGTGGCCTGATTCTCTTGTCGAGAGCTTGAAAATATGCGGTCCTACTATGACTGCAAAGCAGTTTATGACTCAGTATGGGACTTTAAAGGACTCTACCTATAATCACGCCAAAAAGTTCAAGATCAATTTTCTTCCCTACGTGGAATGGACTGAGGATAAAATCGAAGTTCTACGCCAGTCCAAGAGCGCCAAGGAAGCGGCTCAGAAGCTCGGTAAGGACACTAGCACAGTCCTGCGTAAAGCGAAATGTCTTGGGATAGTCTTATGCGAATCGAGGCGTCCAAAGGGAGAAGCACAAGTACAACAAAGGGATAGAAAACCTGCAAAGCGCGTCTCAGTTAAGCGTCCTGTGCGCGAGGAAAGATCACGCCTTGAGATATGTCCTATCCACCACTGCCCTGTGAGTGACTGGGAAGGTCATTTCGAGCGTTTAGGGTGCAGAAGATCAGAGGCTTTCCGGGAGGTAGTATGAGTTGTAATGTAGAAAAATACTTGATTGAGCAGCAAGTCGCGTGTGTAAGAATCGCTAGGACATGCCACGACAACGACAGGATCGAGTGGGATAAATGCGCTGAGGTTATAGAGAAAAGACGCATGGAACACGAGAATAGTTGCCCACGATGCGTTGGAAAAGACTGGAAATAATATTCGACAAACGAAACGCCCTCGACTGGTTAGCCGGGGGCGTCTCTGTCTTCCCTTGGATTACGGGGTTGGAGTCGAGAACACGTTCGCAACGCTCTGCGTCAACTGCGCTGGAGGAACAGGAGCGTTGGTCTGGACCGTGAACGGGATGTTCCATGTGGACACAACTCCGTCCGTGTCTGTGATGGTCAGTGCCGTAGATCCGCTTACAGGGGCAGCAGATGCCGCAACGCCGGTAAACAGGATCGTGTTGTCGGGCTGAAGGACTGCGGTTGCCGATGGGTCGCTGAAGGTAACAACGACGTTGCTAATCACACCACCAGAAGGTGTAACGCCATCAGTTAGGCGAGGGGTCAGGGTGTCGATAGCTGTCTGACCGACGTTGAAAACGAGGATATTGTCTGCCATGGTTACATCTCCTGTGAATACGTTTGCTACGGAAGCGGTTATTGGTTTTGGTTTATTGATCTCCCGCTCAATCTCGTTCAATCTGCGGTTAACGTGCTCAAAGTCCCGGTCAATGCGCTCAAGGCCGCGTTTAAGCTCATGATCCAGCTTCTCTTGGCCCTTGAGGACTCTCTCAAATAGATCTTTTTCGTGATGTTCCAAGGGGACGACCTCAAATAGAATAGTACACCTAAATCTTTAACAGTGGATGAGCAAAACGAACCTCTGTCTTAAAGAGTAGAAACTGCGCTTTTTAGTCCTATTCGGTGAAATAAAACTTGACAAGGTGAAAGAATGCGCTTATAGTTATATACAAGTGTGATGAGCGTCATATTCCAACCCGGTTCTCGTGTGTATCTGGCAAACGCAGTAGCCGGTGAACCCGGTATTGTCTATGGATTTGACCAGAGAGGACGAGTTATCGTCGATTGGCCGGATTTGAATCTTGGCCGCATGACTCATCACGATCCTGAGAGCCTGATTGTCGATCAGCAATTTAAGTGCAAGCAGTTCTGCCTTGAATTCGATAAATTAGCTGCGTAAAATTCCTTATTTTCCTCTTGCTTTATCCTCTTCAAAAGCGCAGACTTATTCTTATAGGAGAGTTAGATGATCGAAGATTTCAAGGTGGTATCTGTTGTTAAATTCAATGATGGTGAAGCTCTGGTTTTGAACCGTCCTATCGAGTTCGTCTACGACATAGACCCAAAAGACGGAAAGAGTTTCATCGGAGTGGATGGCCCATTCCGTGATTTTCTCGGTTATAGTTGCGGATGCGGCATGAAAGCCTTCGCTGGACGAGAATTGACGTTGAAGATGGCCGATGGGTCTACCAAGAAAATCAAGGATTATTGGTGGCAAACATGCAAGAAAGGGTACACGGACATCACGGTTAAGGACGTAGAGGGTCTGAAACGATGCTATGTGTTCCATGGAGCCTCCATCACGCTAGAAGACCTAGAAATCCTGAGAGCCACGTACACTGGACAAACCTATGCCTATTACGATTACGAGAAGATCATCAAGTATGACTCTGAGAGAAAGCTGTGGATCGGTAAATTCTGCGATGAGCAACAAAAAGTACGGGGTATCCAAAAGAAGTCCCAAGCAATAGTCAACCTTATGGTAGGTCGGTCCATGCTTCTACGGGCTGTGAATCATCTAATTGACATCCTCCACCCCTTAAAGAGGGTGGATTCCCAACATCACTGTTGAGACTTTCTGCTTCACCGAGGACTGCCAATGTCGCTTTACAGCAACACGGGACTTACATCCTCTCCACAGACTGACACCGCAAGCCCTACGGCCAAGATATTACGTGCTGCGTTTATGTCTCGATCATGGACCACGCCGCACTCTGGACAAGTCCACTCTCGAACGTTCAACGGAAGAGAACCGATGGTATACCCGCAATCGTTGCATCGTTTACTAGATGGATACCAGCGATCAATTCCTATTAAAGTGCGTCCGTACCAAAGTGCTTTGTACTCCAGTTGCCTCACAAACTCTGACCAACTCGCATCGGAGATTGACTTTGCAAGACTATGGTTCTTTTGCATGTTGTTTACTGCTAGACTCTCGACGGAGATCACTTGGTTTTCGTTTATCAGCCGTGTAGAGAGTTTGTGGAGAAAATCTTTTCGCGTATCGGCTATCTTGGCATGGATACGTGCTACTTTCAGCTTTGCCTTTGCGCGATTGGCGGAACCTTTATGCTTCTTTGCTAGTCTCCTTTGCAGTATGGCAAGTCTAGCTTCGTTCTTACGGAAAGTATTAGGAGATGCAATCTTTTCTCCATTGGACAGAATTGCAAAGTGTGTCAATCCAAGATCAATTCCAACTTTCCCATCAACTTCAGGCTTTGCGCTTACTGAATCATCGCATAGCATTGAAACAAAGTATCGGCCTGAGCAGTCTTTAGACACTGTACAAGTTGTTACCTTAGCCGCTTTAGGGATAGAACGGGACCAGATAATATTTAATGGTTCATCCATCTTCGCCAGTTTCAGTTCTTTCCCATCCCACTTGAATGCGCTAGTTGTGTACTCCGCAGCTTGTTTTCCGTCCTTCTTCTTGAACATAGGATACTTGTTCCGGTGCGCAAAGAAGTTTCCAAAAGCGGTTTGGAGGTGCCTTAACGATTGCTGGACGGGAACACAACTGACTTCGTTCAACCACTCGAATTCTGGATTATCCTTTAGTTTTGTCAGAATAGCGGAGGTTTCATGGTAGCCGATTCTCTTCTGTTCGTTGAACCATGCATCCGTTCGCAGACGAAGCATGTAATTGTAGGCAAAACGCGCACTCCCAAACGTCCGAGCAAGGATGTTCTCTTGAGCAGGCGTGGGGGTAACTCGAAAACGATATGCGCGTTTAATGCTCACATTCACACAATACTATGTTACGATGTAATTGTCAATCTACAGAAAGGACGATGCGATTCCTCCGTCAGCTAAAGCAGACGGTATCCTCGCACAAACCTCACAATGAACGAGTGTCCTCTTTGCTCTGCTCAATACGCGGCATATAAGTCAAAAAGACTGATTAAGAACAGAATAGGAAGGATCAACGGAATCCTAACGCGCATGGGAAACAAAATTCGGGAGAGGAATAATGGGACAGAGAATCGTTAAGACACCTAACGGGAAGTACGCAGCATTCAGCGATATTGTAGACCACTTCATAGCCTACGATATGACAAGAGAAGAGACGTTGATGTTCTGCGTAAGTGAGTGGGATTTAGGACCGAAAGCGTCTGAGTTGAAAGTCCTAGCCGCCGATGAGGACAAGACTTTGGATGGCGGTACAGGACGCTACGAAGAAACTATGAGCACGATCCTGCATATCCACGGCAAGGAAGAAGAAGAGAAGTATAGGAAACTTTTGGAGGAATAATGACGCGATTGACTGCTCTTATAATCCGCAATCCAGAGAATCTAATCTATGGCGCTTCTTTAGGACCCATAGATGGAAAGTATTGTCTTGCTATTGTGTTCGACGACAAAACGCCGTCAGGATGCTCAAGGCCACGAGTGCTACTCGAAAGCGGTCCTGTTTACGAAACACCTGAAGTAGCCAAAAGAGAGGCGGAAAGGATCATAGATGCCGTTAAGGTACTACCAGAGGAGTTGGTTCTATGAAACACAAAGGGCCGACAACCGGGAAGGTGCTGGCCCATCGTGGAGAGGACAGTACAACGGCTGCGCAACTGGGATTGTTACGCGCTAGGACTATCTAAACACAAGTCCTATTTTTCTGTCTAATCTGCGCTTTAGTTCCTATCCAAGAGTACAATTCAAATACGGAGGAAAATATGAATAATGAAATAGCGTTCGGTTTAAGTATATCTGATGCACGACAAACATATATAGCAGTGACCATCGACAAAAAGGAATTTGCAGAATACGGTCAACCCCTCTACTGGGTAGAAGGAGAAGGATACACCGTGAGCACGTCCTATCCGCATTGTTCCAATATGGCAGGAGTTTACTTTGGCGAAGAGCTTTTCGGAATGCGGTGCGCTGAGACGAGAGAGACATTTCGAGGAATATTTGTTCTAGTTCAAGGTATTATTCCTCAGCCGGTAAAAATACAGGAACCTAAATCTAAAATAGATATAGTTGATCCTGTTTTTCTAAATTAGAGATGGAGCGGGTCACGGGGGTCGAACCCGTATGCCTTACGGCGGTGGTTTGGAGGACCACTGAGCAACCAATTACTCAAGACCCGCACAACGTATGGTGGCGGTCCCCAGAATTGAACTGGGTGCCTCTCCCTTATCAGGGGAACGCTCTTCTCAATGTGAGCTAGACCGCCATGGAGCCGATGCCGCGAATCGAACGCGGGTCTATTGCTTACCGAGCAATGGCACTGCCACTGTGCTACATCGACATTTACACATCCCAGAGTCACAGGTGTTCGATCTGTGCGTTGTAACCTCCAAGGGCTACCAACCCTCAGACTCCGAACTTGGTGCCCCACCGACGAATTGAACGCCGATCTGAAGTTTGTAGGACTTCGGTCTTTACCTTTAGACGAGCGGGGCAAAAACTATGGTACAAGCGCTCGGATTCGAACCGAGAATTAAGCCTTCGGGGGGCTTTGTGATCTCCGTTTCACCACGCCTGCAAAAAGTTCATCGTGTTTCACGATCAAACGTATCTTCCTGTTGTCGCATAGGAACTGGCTTGAATCCGTTGACCTCTGCGATCTTCTTAACGCTCTTCATCGGCTTCCAACCCATCTGGCAAGGAAAACACCGACGTTGCCATGACGTTACTGTCCGGTTGAAGCAACACTCAACATCCCCACAATCCTTGCACCGCACATGAATCCACATGTCGCTAGGATCGGCGTTTGCTGCGTCTACTTCCTCGTCCGTCAATGGATCGGTTAATGATGACTTTCGCATTTCACTTCTCCCTCATGGAACCGCTGGACGGACTCGAACCGTCATCATCCACTTACTCTTACCTGCTTAGGAGGCAGGGGAGATACAGCGGCAAAACTGGGGCACTCGGCGAGAGTCGAACTCGCATATTCCAGTTACGGTGAACTCGCTTAGAAGGCGAGGCCGGTACGAGTGCATGGTGGGTTTGGTGGGACTCTAACCCACATTGCTTCGCTTAAAAGGCGAGTTTCCTAGACGTTGGAGGACAAACCCGTTAAAAGTGTTGGTGGGACTGGTAGGATTTGAACCTACGTTGCGTTTCCGCGCCGGGTAAGAGCCGGGTGCCCAAAACCTGACTAGGCCACAGTCCCACTATGGTAGGGGTGGAAGGAATCGAACCTTCGGACGGTCTCTTATAAGGAGACTGCTGGTGCCAACACTAGCTACACCCCCAAAAACTAATCACGGCAGGATGGTGTTGCGCCATCGGTTTAGGTTTAAACCGCCGTGAACTTGGTAGCACGTCTGGACTCGAACCAGTTTACGGCTTTATGAGAGCCGCTTTCCGCCTTGGATACGTGCCAAATCTGGCAGGGGATACAGGACTCGAACCCGTAAATTCTGCTCTGGAGGCAGACGTTTTGCCATTAGACTAATCCCCTATTGTCAAAGAACTCCAACAAAAAACCCTCGCTCTAGGCGAAGGTCTGTGTACCACAAATGCACTCAGACCCTCATACGCAAGTTCCCCAAATGACCCGCTTCCCGGTCATGGTTATGGATCTCACGGATTTGGTCCTGATCTGCATATTCAATCCTTCCGACTGCGACTGCACGATCTTCTGCGGTGTAAAATCAATGTACACCACTTCGAGTCCTAACGCAAGCATAAAAATCGGTACGTGAAAAATAATGTCGTCAGATGGATCGCTTGATCGAAGCCGATTAAAGTGAAGAACCAGTGGCGCATCTCTTTCTTCCACAAGTAGGACGTTCCACGAGATGTGAAGTAGTCTGTCACGAAATGGAATAGGAGTGTGACGCATCCAAACTTCCATCCAAAGACAAAGAATGGTGTAGAGTACACAAGGCAGTGAAAGAAGAGCCAACGGTTATCCTTTGACTTATTGATCGCCATCTTGTCCGATTGTAGGACGAAATCAGATACAAAGTGCATCCAGATTAGAGCTACGATATACATGTTTACTCCTGAAAAAATAGGGAGTGCGAATATTCCCGCACCCCCTGCTCACAATCGGTTGTTGTTAGTCGTCTGTTTCAACAGCCAGAGGCTCATCCACGCCGATGAACTGAGCGATGACCTGTGGAACGGACGCATCGAATCCAACCACGTCCATCTGTCCCGCATCGGTAGGATCGGCAATCGTGAACTCGTTCGATACCATTCCCATGACGATCAACTTGGCGTCGATCTTCATCTTGTTGCGGTATTCCTGCAAAGCAACGGTTGGGTGCTTGGTTCCTGCCCACGTTTCAGAGTCAGTGATGACCATGAACACGTCCGCAGGGATCTTCTTCTCCAAAGCATCGATCATTGGCAAAGCGCAGTCTGTTCCACCGAAAGGCAAATCAGAAGTGTACCGGCAAGCAGCTTTCAAAGTCATATCAGGAGTCAATTCCAACTTCGTGACACCAGAGCCATATCCTTGGCTAGACCATGCAGAGCGGGATGTGCCGTTCGTGAATCCAGCGATGTAATACTCGTCCTCCGTCTTCATGGTTACCATTGCCATAGCAGCAGCAGCCTCACGAGGAGTCAATTGACTTCCGGCAACATATCCGCTTCCCATCGAACCGGAAACGTCAAGGCCGATGTAGAACCTCTTTCCGGTCTTTGGTGCGTTGGCAAAAGAAGCATAGAAAGCCTTCTCTAGAGCGTTTACAACACGCGGTACAGGAGACCATGACAAGTTGCCTTTGAGTCCATGACCGCACTTGTAGACAGATTGTGCCATCAGCACAGAGATAGGATGAATCCGTGCCTTGTGGAGCAGTTCTGCGTCCTCAAGGCGCTTTCCTACCATCTTTGCCGCCTCACTGTTTGGCGAGACTAGTCCGATGGAAGTCATCTTTCCAAGGTTGCGAATCATGGCCGTCATTGGCATCTTCTGAAGCAATGCATCCCATACCTCAATATGAGACAAGAACTCGGTAGGAATGCACTCACGCGGAAGATCGTAATCCGCAATGAGACTAACCAGTTCCTTGATTCCCGTTTGAGGAGTGAGGCGCTTTGCCTTTTCAAATGCCCACACCGGAAGAACAGCCTTTGACGGATGAGGATCGTCACCAACAGACTCCCATCCCTTCACAGCCCAATTCAAAAGAATCTTATGGTCAGGCTGCAACTCAGGGTTGGCATGACTCAGGCGCAAAAGGTCTGCGTTTGACCATCCGTTACGCGACTGGTACTTTGCAAGTTGGTAAGCCAACTTGTCAGCAGGCTTAGACAGATACCAATCAGCCACTCCACCACGCAGCGCCCTTCCCCAACCCCGTAGGCTCTGCACGTACTGTGCAAAGGAAAACAGGTGTGTGGGAATTCTCGCCACGTCTGACAGCTTGCTCAGGGCGTATGCGGATACATCCTTGCGCTTGTCGGCAACAGCCAAAGCCAATGCAAACAACGCAGGATCATTCTTCGGCGCACGGCCAGCATGACTGATTTGGGCAACCGTGTTGACAAACCGGATGCCATCCTCAGCCAAAGCAGACTTGAGGCCATCGATGTTGGTCTTGGTCAGATCGCGCTCTGATGCGTAGTATGATCCGCCCTCAGTTCCCAGTACAAGGAACCTCTCAAGCCGGGTCCATGGCGTCACAGCAAACACGAATCCGCCAGCGGAGTTCTTCACTTGGTTTTTGTTTGGAAGTGCCTCAGTCTGAGGCGTGGTGGATGGATCAATTACATTGGTGATATAGTTCTTCATTCGTCTTTCTCCCGGTCATAAGGATAAAATTGGAACGGCTTTGCCGCTCGACCCTTATGGACATTCAATGCAGGATAAATAGTGCCCACCGTGCGCCTTTCGGCATTCTATTCGTAGTAGAGAACAGTGAACTTCCGACCCTGCAAACTTATTGTCAGAACAAATAGCGGATTTGGATTGTCCTTGCGGACAGCCATTCACCTTGCGGTGTAGCGGATTTGAACCGATAACCAAACCCATCCGGCTCTGACAAACTTAAGTGCGAATAAATGGTTGAAGTCGAATACGCCTTTCGGCATCCAGACGCTCTACCAACTGAGCTACATCGTATTACTACGACGATGGGAATCGAACCCATGACATTCATGTTGAGATAATCAACTTCTTTCGACTCGCACTTTGAAACACTGCATGGATAAAAACAACCAGCCAGCGGTTTTATCTTAGAAGGATAACGCTGAGCCAAACGACCCATGCAAAACTTATCACGCCAAGGATTTTACCGCCATCCTCTTAATGATTCTCCAGACAGATTGCTTGTGTATCCCAACGTTCTTGGCAATTTCTGTCTGTTTAATCCCTTTGCCATGCATCGCGAGAATGTTAGCGATCACATCAGAGCCAAGAAAATTTAGGCCCGATCTATTTTTCGCTATCATGTCGTGAACATTGTCACCCTGCGTACCTACAAACAAATGTTCTGCCCTAACGCAAGCCGGATTATCGCAGCGATGCAGGACTTGTAATCCAGCATCAAACTCGCCAAAACTCTCGCGATACGAAAATACGTGTGCGCTTACAAGTTTACCACCTGATCTCCAAGAGGAAGGACGAAACTGCCCATAGCCATCTAAATTCCTACGTGCAGTCCAAACCCAACAGTCCCCGTTTGGACCATGCCCAGCCGATTTATCAACCTTACTCCAAAACCTATCTGTGGCTGAAACTTCGGCTATGAAACCCATGATTCACTCTCCATTGGTACGGATAAATAATCAGACAGCGATATTTACAAGGTAACGCTGGCTTCCGACCCGTACAAAAAACTGCACGAACAAAAATTGAACTTCGCGTTGACGTGGGACTCGAACCCAATATCCAGATTACTCTGGCGCTTTAGCCATTAAGCTACGCCCCCAGTTTGGCGGAGGATAACGAAATTCGGACGGCTCGTGCAAAACTTAAAGCGAGAACAAATAGCGAACTGGATGTTTAGGCGTCCTGCCATTAGACGACCGGGGAAGTCGATTCGTTATTGGTTCCCCAGACGGGACTCGAACCCGTATAACCCGCTCCATAGGCGATAATCCAACTCTTCCGGCTCTCGCTTACTTATTTCCGGTGGTAGCCGTCCTGTAACCTAGCTACAAGGCTCGATACTCTGAGACCTAATTCGTCAGGATGGTCATGTTTCCATTCCTGCACCGAAGCTCAAACTCAACATTTCCAACCTTACATCAAACTCTGCGCAATTGCAAGCACTATTTTTGCTTGCATGTGAAAATCTTTGGTACGCCCCTCCCGACTTGAACGGGAACCTGACACTTTCGTAGAGTGCCGCTCTTTCCATTAAGCTAGAGGCGCACATTCGCCAAACCTAGTAACTGGCATAATCGTGCTGTACATCGCTTCAGTGAAAGCCCACAAAGCGCAAGGAAGAAAACTATCGAAAAATTCATCTTCCTCCATATCGTCAACTTCTGTGTTGTTATTCACGTAATCCTTGAAGCGCGTGAGAAACCAAATATCAGGCGTGCAGCGCGGTAGCGTTCTCTTGATACACTCGGATGCTTCCTGTATTGTTATATCCCTCATCGCTACTCCTAATAGATGGTCGGGGTGGTGGATCACGATACCACAGCCTCTAGTTCCCAAAACTAGTGCTCTTCCTTTGAGCTACACCCCGTTAAACTGGTCGGAATGGCAGGATTTCGACCTGCGATCTCTCGCTCCCGAAGCGAGCGCGTTAAGCAGACTACGCTACATTCCGATGGTGGCACTGGCGGCTATCGAGACCGCGACACGGACCTTTTCAGAGTCCTGCTCTACCATTCTGAGCTACAGTGCCGTACAAAACTGGTGGACCAGGAGGGGCTTGAGTCCTCGAACTTCACCTTGCAGGGGTGACGCATTACATCTATGCTACTGGCCCGTTAAAATGGGGCGGCTAGGGAATTTTGAAATCCCGACATCCGATGCCACAGACCGGCGTTCTGCCTCTGAACTATAGCCGCCATGAACTTTGGTGGAGTCGGATTGCGTAGCACTCGCCCCGTGTCCCCTAGCCCGTTAAGCCATGTGCTCCACGCTTAACGGATTGGCTTCCTCAGCCACTTGGAGCCGAATGTCGGAATCGAACCGACCGGGCAGGAGATACAAGCTCCCGCTGCTACTCAGAGCATTCGGCAAACTTACGAAAACTGCAACTTCGTTTCTCCTTTTGAGTCGGAATACAAATACTTTTCCCACGCCCCAACTTCAAGCGCCATGGAACGTAGCAATCCACGTCCTGTGTGAACTGTTGCCGGAAGAGGCTTACGGAGCAGTTTCATTCCTGCCTCCTCTGGCGTCCTGTCTGCCTTACGATGGTTGTCTTTTCGGCAGCAAGTTACTAGGTTAGACCAGTCGTTCTTTCCTCCACGGGATCTTGGTTGAATGTGATCTAACGTCAGTTCATCACCTTTGAATTGCTGTCCACAATATCCGCACCTATGACCGTCACGGATATAAATGTTCTTGCGACTGACAATTTGAAGGCGTATAGGAATATGCCGATATGTCCTAAGCCGGATTACAGATGGTAGAGTTATACCCGGATAGACTTCTATCCGTGTAGGTTGCTCAACCATTGCAGCACCCTTACAAATCAACGTGAGAGCACGACGCGCTGGAACTATCCTGATCGGCTCATACGAGGCGTTAAGGACCAAAACCGGCTTTTTCATCAACGTGCTCATCACGTACCTCAATCCGTAGCTTGACTCTCTTGAAATGGGGCTGGCAACAGGATTTCAACCTGTGTGTTCTGACTTACGGGGTCAGCGCCTAAGCTCTCGGCCATACCAGCATGTTTACGTTTTGCCACTACAACCTTGTGTACCTCTCGGAAGTCGGCACTCATCAAAATCATCTTATGTTCCATGTCGGCTACTATTCCTAATATGGAGCGGGTGGAGGGTGACGATCCCTCTTCCTTCTCGTTGGCAACGAGACTATCTACCGTTGATATACACCCGCTTACTGTTTGGCAGGATCGCAAGGATTCTAACCTTGATAATTGCCTCCAAAGGGCAATGTCCTAACGTTGAACGACGATCCCACGTTAATCTTTGGCACCCCGTTGACGATTTGAACGTCAATTAACTGAGTCAGAGTCAGTCGTCCTGCCGTTGAACGAACGAGGTACTTCTTACTAAAGGCTGTGCGAGTAGGATTCGAACCTACGGTGGAGGATAAACCTCTCGATATTAACAGTATCGTCCCTGCTACCTCTCGGGTATCGCACATCAAAACTTTGTATCGTTCCTTTCGAGATAACATGCCGCCTTCAGGAAAATATCTGCCTTTATACGGAGTTTCTCGATGCTGTCATCAAATTTTCCTAGCAGCGTATTACAGCGATAGCACAGCAAGCCGCGAAGGTTTCCTGTTACATGGCAGTGATCTCGGTTCAACATTCGGCGTGGTACGCTACCGCAAATATCACAACTTCCGTGTCGATTGAATACGTAGTGAGCCATTTGCTCGTCTGTCATATTGCGAAGCGGTTTTCCTGTTTTACATCTTGCACCGTCCCATTTTTTCTGCGCGATAGTACATGCCCACCGCCTTGATCTACCCTTACCATTATTTTTCAGTTTCACTTTCACGCGACCACAAAACGCACAATCTGCCGTCTTCATATCTTCATCAACATTGCTAATAACGTGAATCGCTTTCCCCATTGCTACTCCTACGCACTAAGGCCCGATTCGTTGGTTTGAACCGGGCCTCTTCAGTTTTATTCGCTATGCGAGTAAAAATCCTACTGAGACCCTATCCTGCACTTCCGCGATTACCGGCTGGCTGCGTCGGTGCTTGTGTCGCGGTATGTGTGGTAAAGGTCATCATGTTTTTCACTATATCCTTGTTCGTTTTCAAATGTCAAGCAGTTTGTGATTTATTTGTGCGGGCCGGGTACGAAACCGGCATACAGGTCGTTCCCCCAATCTTCCTCACCTTATCTTATCTCGTGGGGGATGAATATCACGATAAGGTTTAGCGTGTCGCTCCACGCCGCCGCACAAACTCACAAACTTTGTATCCACAACAGGAATATCAAAATTATCCACCAAAACATCTTGGTTGCTACCTTGACTACAAATCCTATTGCGATCTGCGTTCTCGTCATACGTTCTCGAAATGGTGTCCTTGGAGGGTGCTTACCCCGCGTTATCCGGTAGAGAGCCGGAGTTCCTAAACGTTGGAAGACAAGGACATAAACTTGGCGCTGCCGACGAGAATCGAACTCGCATTAAATTCAACCGCTTGAAAGACGGTGCTCAGATACCAGTACCGAGAACGGCAGCACAACTATGGCGATCCCACGGGGAGTCGAACCCCGAACGCATCTTAGACAGAGATGAATCATACCGTTAGACCATGGGACCGTAAACTTGTTGCTGTTACTTTTTATATCACATCTTAGTGAAATAAGTAAACGCAAAAATAGAGAAATATTGACATTTAATCGTATACATGGTAGGATTAAATAAATGTTGAATACGACAAAATTTCGTCTCTATCCCACCTTTGAGCAGGAAAATTTACTTGTATGCCAGTTTGGATGTGCTCGTTGGACGTGGAATTGGGCTTTGGCGGAAACGCAGAAAGTGTACAAGGAAACCGGAAAAAGTCTCACATTTGTTGCAATGGCGAATCGTTTGCCTGAATTGAAAACAGAACATGAATGGATGAAAGACGCATACGCGCAAGTCCTTCAATCATCAATTCGTAATTTGGCAGCAGCGTTCCAGAACTTCTTTGAGAAGAGGGCTAGATATCCACGATTCAAATCTAAGCATAGAAAACAGTCGATTCAGTATCCGCAACACGTTAAAATAGACGGGAGTATAATAAATCTTCCTAAAGTTGGCAAAGTTAAGGCTGTCATACACCGTGAGATTGTTGGACGAATCAAGACGGTCACGGTGAGCAAGAATCCATGCGGCCACTACTACGCTTCGATTCTTACCGATGATTCTATTCCTGTTCCTCCTATTTCTATCGAAGGGAAGGCAATCGGTGTAGACGTAGGTTTAACGCATTTAGCAATTACTAGCGATGGATCGAAGTTTAATAATCCTCGCTGGATTGCCAAGTCAGAAAAGAATCTAAAGCGTAAGCAGCAATCTTTGAGTCGCAAAAAGAAAGGCTCATCAAGTCGCAACAAAGCACGTATTCAGGTTGCACGAGTTCATGAACATATCACAAACCAGCGCCGTGATTACCTTCACAAAGTCTCTCGCAAGATCATTGATGAGAACCAAGTCGTGATCGTAGAGGATTTGAATGTGAAGGGAATGATAGCTAACCATAACCTTGCGAAAGCAGTATCAGATGTAGGGTGGGGAACACTAACATTGTTTCTCAAGTACAAAGCAGAGCGCGATGGTAAGGCTTTCATAAAAATAGGACGCTTTTTTCCGTCAAGCAAAGTTTGTTCCGAGTGCGGATTTCAGAATGGTAAGATGCCGTTAATTGTTCGTTCTTGGACCTGCCCATCCTGCTCAACACATCATGACCGCGATATAAATGCGGCGAAGAATATCCGTGACGAAGGTTTACGGATACTGGCGTCAGGGATTGGCGCTACTGCTGGTGGAGGCAACGTAAGACGGAAGTTGGGACGCAAGTCTTTAGCTAACGCAGATGCCATTGAAGCCGGAAACTGTCTGATTTAGATGACGGTGATTCACGAGTGCCACAGCGCCCATCTCATCGGCCCAACTGTTCTAGCGGTATTCTCCGTCCAACGGTAACAACCGTCTGGTTTCCTAACTCCTAGGCCACCCGTT
>Ga0302140_10000875_pt1 | contig 39554 bp, 26 predicted proteins | sample I_Bog_E1_1_FD_202095 | JGI IMG/M metagenome (GOLD analysis project Ga0302140, IMG submission 202095) | Peat permafrost microbial communities from Stordalen Mire near Abisko, Sweden - I_Bog_E1_1 | ecosystem: Environmental > Terrestrial > Soil > Wetlands > Peat | place: Sweden: Abisko, Stordalen...
CCCGTGCTGGCCCGCTACCCGCTGCCGAACGATCCGCAAGGCCCATACGGCGCACGCACCTACGCCACCTCGTCCAAGGTCCGGACGCAAACCGACCAGTTCTCTGTGCGTCTGGACCACAAGGCATCAGACAAGCTGGCGCTCTTCGGCCGCTTCAATCTGAACAATATCGCCGGCCCGCTCACCAACCCCAGCCAGACCGCTATCAACCCGTCGTTCTCCATTCCGTACTTCGACCGGCAGCGGAACGCGGGATTCTCCGCTACCTGGACCCCCTCGGCGCGTTTCACCGCCGTGACGACGCTGGGCTACATCCGCTCGACACCGAACTTCTCCGCGCACAACCGAACGCAGCCGGGTCTCACCTTCGCCGACGGAACGTTCGAGCCTTACAACTCCGCCTCCGGCTCAATCTCAGGCGCGTTTGGCAACGTCTTTCAACTGCGGCAGGACTTCACTTTCATTCGAGGCAAGCACAACTGGCAGGCCGGCCTCGAGGCGCGAGTGAACCGCGACACGACGCTCTTCGGCATTGATCCCAACGGCCTCTACACCTTCGGCGGAGGCGCCGCCTATTCGCCCGTCGCCATCAGGTCCATGAGCGGAGGGCACAACATCGACCCTGGTGACCTGCTGCCGGACACGCTCTCCGGCTTCCTTACGGCGAGTCCCTTTTCCTACGTGGTCGCCGCCGCGCCCCCGGGTTTCCCGCAGGGCGACAAGATGGGTGAGGCGGCGGTGCGGCGCGATGCCGTCAATTTCTATTTCCGCGACACGTGGAAAGTCACGCCAGACTTCAACCTCAGCTACGGCCTGCGCTATGAGGCGAACTCGCCGATCCACGAAGCGCACCACCTGGATTCGGGTGTGTCCTTTTCAGACGGCGTCGCGCGCTATCTGGTGAACCCGGATCCCACCTACAACATGGATTGGAAAGGCTGGGGACCGCGCCTGGCATTTGACTGGAAGCTCAACGACAAGACGATCCTGCGCGGCGGCAGTTCGATCACGACGCTGCTGCCGATTCTCTGGCAGGTGAATCTGGTCACCGGCGGGCTGCCGTTCGTCGTCTCGCTTTACGAGGCCGCCGCGCCGGGAGCGCCCATCTCCTACAGCGCATCGCCCCAGGCCGTAAATCTCCCGGGCATCTATTCGTCCACAGGAACTCTGATTAACGCCAACGGCAATTCCATGGACATTGCGCCGAATACGGAGATGGACATCAACCGCTTCGAGCGCGATCTCGCGGCGTTGAGCCCGGACAAGCAAGTGCGCGCCGTGAACGCCGCCGGCATGAGTCCGAACATGCGCAACGGCTACGTCGGCAGCTATACGGGCGGCATTGAGCGCCGCGTCGGCGAGGTCACGTTGACCGCCGCCTACGTCGGCTCGGTTGGCGTCGACCTGCCGCGCATCGATTCGCCAAACGGCTACGGAGGGGCGGATCCGAGCTACGCGCGCTACACGCAGTTCGACGCGTCGGGCAAAGTGACCGGCGGTCTCGGCCCGACAATGATCATGGACAACACCTCGCACTCCACGTATCACTCGCTGCAGGCTTCGCTCTCGAAAACGTCCCTGCGCTATGGTTTGGGATTCCAGGCGAGCTACACCTTCTCGAAATCCCTCGACGATACGAGCGCGGTGCTCGGCGGCTTCGTCGCTGCCGCGTCAGGTGCGGTGCTACAGGCATCGCCTCAGAATCCGTTCAACCTGAGCTCGGAGAAGGGGCCGTCGACTTTCGACATCGCGCACTCGTTCTCCTTCAACGCGGTGCAGCAATTGGCCCTGGGCCGCGTGCCGGTTTTGCGCGCCCTGGGCAAGAGGTTCACGGATGGCTGGCAGTTGCTGGGCATCGGTTCGCTGTCAACTGGCTCGCCGTTCACGGTTTACTCGGGGATCCAGCAGACCGGGGTGGGCGCCAATGGCGCAGACCGGCCAGACCAGATCGGAACTCCGTCGCTCTCCACCAGCCGGACCGTGCGCGAAGATTACTTCGGCCTGGGAACTGGCAACGCTTCGTTCTTTTCGATTCCGATCAACGTGGCGGGCGGCTCGGGTCCAAATCAGGGACGGTTCGGAACACTCGGGAGGAACACCTTCCGCGGACCGGGCTTCCATAACTTCGACATGTCGCTGATCAAGAACCTGGCAATCGGCTCATCCGCCAATCCGGAACGTGCGGTGCTGCAGTTCCGCGCAGAGGTCTTCAACGCCTTCAATCTGGTGAACTTCGGGCTGCCAAATAACGTGTTGATGGGGACGGGCTTCGGCTTGATCAGCCGCACATCCGGCCCGTCGCGCCAAATCCAGCTTTCGCTCAAAGTGCTGTTCTGATCATCGGACTCGCGTGGCCATCCGCGTCCGCAAATGCGCGCGTGAATCGCTTGCGTAAACCGAGCTATTGAATGGCGATCGTGACGCCGGCCTGACCCGTCACTCCACCAACCGAGATCGCGACAGCCACGGCTGCTCCAGACGGCGCAGAGACCGGCACAATGGCGGCCACTTGAGTGAGTCCGGCGATCCCGCCGCGTACCGCCGTCGCCGTGACCGAATCGCTTGAGACTCCGCCGAATTGGACCGTCACCGCCTGCTGCGGCGCCCAGAGCGGCGCGGCGGCGATCTGGCCGTCCACCACGCTCTGATTCTCGACGCCCGCCCCGGTCAGATAGAGCGTGACCGTCGAGCCCTTCGCCGCCGGGTGCGCGGCGGAGTTGATTCGCCCGTCGGTGTTGACGGCGACCGCGGCGCCGGAACCGTTCGACCCGGTGAAGACTCCTGGGGCGGCAGACGCCACGGGCACGGAGAGCGGCAGCGAGAGATTGGCGATGGACTCAATGTCGCCCGTCTGCCCCGCGGAGAAGTCGCCGGCCCTCATGGAATCGGACCAATCGTACAGTTGGATCGCAACGCTATCCTGTCCGGCAATCCCATACGGCGCCGTGACAATCGCCTCTCCAGCCACCGTCGCCACGATGGGAGCAGGTTGGCCGTCGAACAGTATCTGCATCGAATTCAAAACCGTCCCGGTGATGCCGTTTGCAGCCAAGCGGTTGATTTGCACAGGCGATGTCGCAGGCAGGCTCGTCGTGACGGTCAGCATTTCTCCGGGCGCGATCGCGCCGCTCTGTTGACTCGCAATGTTCAGGACGTTCGACGGCTGCCGGTCGCTGCCGGAGAGGCCCGACTTGGGTCCGTAGCCGTACTGGATGCCGCGACAGCCAAGCCCCACATAGACCAGATCCTGCGTTCGCATGTCGCCTGCGAGCGTGGTGATCGTGCCGAACTGATTCATCCTCGGTTCGCTCACACGCGTCCAGCTTTGGCCCAGGTCCTCGGACTTGTAGATGGCGTCGTCGGAATCCCCATTGGCGCGGCCGTGGATGTAGACAAACGGAGTCACGGCCGAGTTGCCCTTCCCGAAAGCCACGAAATTGCACTGGTCCACCGTGGGCACAGCGTTGAAAGTCGTGCCGCCATCGGTCGAGCGCATCAACTGGAAGGGCACCGGCTGGTTGTTGTTCGGCTTGAAGCTCATCCAGATGTCGCCCGCCTGCGCCGGGTTGGGCACAATGCTCGACTTCAGCGCATATTGTGTCAGCTGCTTTGAATTAGTGAGCGTCCAGGTGGCTCCCTTGTCGCTGCTGACGTAGAAGTTGCCGTTGTCGAAGTAGTAGAACGTGCCGCCGGTGACCAGGTCGGGCGCAAGCACCTCGGCGGCCCAATACGGTGAAACGCTCAGTTGCCATGATCCGGTCATGGGCTTGCCCGAGGTCATGCACTGCTGCCAGGTATTGCCGCCGTCGAGGGTGTATTGCGGGCCCGCGCCAGTGGGGCTCCAAACCATGTTGTTGGGGTCGCTGGCGGACATGGCGATGCTGCCCGCCACGCCGGGGCCGGTGTTGGGGATGTGCTTCCAGGTGAGGCCATTGTCTGTCGTGATGCCGGACATCGGCTGGCTTGAGCTGGCCTCGTTCCATCCGACGAACGCGGCGTTCTGCGGCTGGCTGGCGCAGTAGGTGAAGCTGTCGCCTTGCGCCACCCACGGAAACTGGTCGATGGTCGAAGTGGGTACCGCATCCCGGCTCGCATGACGAAAGCCCACCATGTCCATCGCCGTGCTGAACAGGTCGGCCGCGGCAGGCCCCGACGCCGGGGCTACATAGGGCGGCACTTTCACGTCCTGCACGCACAGCTCCTCCAGGTTGTTCATGCGCCAGCTCCAGACCGGCGGTTGTGCCGTGACGTCCTCGGTCGCAATGACGCCGTAGCCGTTGGTCTCCCAGACGCGCTTCGGGTTCTGCGGGTCAATCGCCAGCGCCGCGCCCCAGTTTAGCGGGCCTTGAGCGTAGTAAGCGGGTTGGCCTGAGAGCGTGGGGTTGGCGGCCAGCACCTGCGTCCATGTCGCGCCTTGGTCGGTCGATCGGTACGTCGCCCCGCTCGTCGCGGTGGTGACGGCGAGCGTGCCCGGCGCGCTTCGATCCCGGCTGATGCCGGCATAGCCGGGCGACCAGCGCGAACCCGTCGTGGGGTTGGCCGGGGAAATGTCGGTCCATGTGCCCCCTTGATAGCGGCCTACGTTACCGTAGCTGGAGCCCTCGCCGCCGCCGAAGGTTACATACAAGGTCCCGTCCGAGTCGATGGAGGCGCGCAGTGGTTGATCGCCGTAGCTGTTCACGGAACCTTTGCTCTTGGTGTCGGTCCAGGTGGCTCCGCCGTCGGTGCTCACCATGACCCCGGTCCCGTAGAGCCCCAGGTAGATCGCCTCGCCGTTAAACCATTCCGAGTTTGAACTCACATCGAAGACGAGGAAGGTCATCCCGACGCTCGCGCCCTGATACGCCGGGACGCTGGAAGGCAACCCGCCCGCGACCTGGGTCCACTGCGCCGCGGTAGGGCTCTTGAGCGTGCCCCGCCACAGTCCGTTCTGGCGCGAGGCGAAGTAGATCGTGCCCGGCTGGAGCGGGTCCACCGCGAGGCGTTCGCCGGCGGTGCCGCGATAGGGATCGTTGGGACCCATGTAGACGTTTTGCGCAGCGAGCCCAAGCGGCGACCAGCTCAGTCCACGATTGTGCGAGACGAGAATCTCGCCGGCAACCGTCGCGTTGTTCACTGCAGGTCCGAAATTCGCGGCCAGATACACGGTGTTCGGGTCCGTCGGATCGACGGCGATGCTTTCAACCCCGATGACCTCGCTCTGCAGCGTCCCGTAGCGGTCGAGCAACGGCAGCCAGCGGCCCGCGTCGCGATCGTAGCGGTAAGCTCCGCCGACATCGGTGCGGATGTAGATGTCATAGGGCGGCAGCGGATGAATCACCAGCCCCGACACATAACCCATGCCCTGGATGTTGACGTTCTTCCAGGCGAACGGCGCGGGCGCAGCGGCGAGAGCGGATAAACAGACAAGAACGGCGGTAAGTAAGATGGCACGCACGCGTCGTGCGGCGAAGACTCCAAGCATGCCATTACGCTATCAAAAAAACCGGAACCCAAAGCGTGGGTCGGGGTGGGGCGGACCCCCAGGTCTGCGGCCGACCCCCAGGTCGGCCTCTTGTCATCATTCTTCGGCGACTCCCGCCGCACGCTACCCCGCGCGGGTCCTGGGGGACCCGCGCGGACCTGGGGGTCCGCCCCACTGTGCGGCTGTGCCTACTCGCGATGGAAATCCATGGCCGCAAAGCTGACGACGCTCTCTTCGTCGATGTTCCACTGCTGGTAACGCCGGAGTTTCCCGGATGCGGGACGGGCGGCGCGCAGGAACGTATACAGGGGCGCGGTGCCGCACCACTTCAGATCGTCTTCGTTCTCGCGCACGAGGTCCCAGAAGCCCTCGACATCGGCGGCGCTGAGACGCTCGATGCGGGCCCGGTCGCGGAGAGCGACCTCGGCCATGCGGCCCTCGCTCGCCTGCGCGGCAAACTCATCGCCGTAGCGCCGGCCCACGTGCGCCATATCCACGCCGAGCACGTAGCAGGCACGGTCACGCTCGCGCTCGGTAAGCGTGGCGAGCGATTGCATGAACGCATTCACAGCATCGTCGTCCTCGGGAATGCCGCCGGAAGAGATGCTCAGGGCGAACGAGCCGCACAGGATCGGCAGGATGCGGATGTTCGGGCCGAACAGCGTCTGGAGGAAGACGATCTGGAATTCGATGGAGTGTTCCACCGCGTGGCAGTAGTCCTCCATCAGAATGCCCTCGGGCGCTTCGCGCTCCAGAAAATCCACCCAGCCGGTCTCCGTGCGAGCCTCGCCAAAAGGCGTCACGAAGTTCTTGCGCGTCAGGCCGAAACGACCGGCTTCGCCGTAGTGGGAGGTGCCCAAAACGACGAATACTTTGTCGGCGAACTGGTTGTCGCCGGTCGCTGCAGGCAGCGCCCGATAGGCTTCGCGATAGGATTCCCAGCCCCCTTCGGGGCTCACGTGCGGTGCTGCGATTCCTACGAGCCTCGACGGGTCCGCGGGTGTGTTTTCGGGAGCCGAGAGGTAATCGGTAAACAGTTCGCGCAACTCAACGGGCTCGTCCGGGTAGGCCGACCCGGCGTGCGCTGGCTGGCGGGAGGGCGCGGCCGCAAAAGCCCTCTGGCTCGCATCGCGCTTCTCGTCAAAGCGCGGCGTCAGAAGAAACCCGGCGTCGTCGAGCGTGGTGTAAAGGTGCTCCATCAACTCGCCGACCTGGACATCGCCAGTGGCCTGGCTCAGCACTTCCCGCAAATCGAGATCCGACTGCTCACCATCGAAACAGCGCAACGCCTGGACGAGAGCAGGCGGAATAATCAGGGTCGCGTCCGAATAGCCGTACGGATCCCGCACCATCAAGCCCGGGCGATCGGCGACGGGCGAGGGCAGGAAGTCGAGGTCGTAGCGGAGACGCGGTAGGATCTGCGACATTGCTCCATGATAAGCTCGCGCGAGGTACGCGAGAACGCGTTGATCGTAGAATTGTGTTAACCATGTCAAGTCTCACCGGCAAATGCGTATTAATCACCGGCGCAACTGGTGGTCTGGGTAAAGCGGTTGTGCATGCCTTTCTTGAGCAAGGCGCCTTTGTTGCGGGGACGGCGCGGCGATGGGTCGGCGAAGATGCCGTGGACGGTCTGCTCCAGGTGCAGGCCGACCTGACCACGCCGGAAGGCGCGGAGGGCGCGGTGCGCGCCATGCTTGAGGCGCGCGGGCGTCTCGACGCGGTGGTGCACCTGGTGGGCGGTTTCGCCATGGACGGTCCGCTGGCATCCACCAAAGTGGAGACCTGGGACCGGATGATGGGCATCAACGCCCGCTCGGCGTTTCTCGTTTTCCGTGCTGCTCTGGCCGCAAGCCAGTCAGGTGGGTTGCGACGACTCATCGCGGTAGGCTCGCGAGCTGGAGAGCAGGTCTCGCCAGGTGTGGTCGCCTACGCTGTCTCGAAAGCGGCCCTACATGCGCTGGTTGTCAATCTCGCGGTGGAGGTCGCCGACCGGGGGATCACCGTGAACGCCGTGCTGCCCGGCGTCATCGACACCGCGGCGAACCGGGTCGCGATGCCGGGCGCGGACTTCTCCAAATGGGTCGCCCCCGAATCCATCGCGGAAACGTTGATGTGGCTGGCCTCGGACGCCGCGGGCGACACCAGCGGCGCTCTGATTCCGGTGTACGGGCGAAGCTGAAAAGCGTGGTTCACAAACTCACGCAGAGCGATGTGCGAGCGAATCGGGCAAAATCAGAGCATGCCTGCTCCCAAACTGACCGAAAGCGAACTGAGGACGGCGTTGGACGCGTTGCCGGGCTGGACCGTGGTCGCCGGCAAGCTCCACCGCGAATACAAATTCCCGGACTTCATCCATGCCTTCGGCTTCATGGCGACATCGGCGCTCGCCATCGAGAAGCTGGATCACCACCCGGAATGGTCGAATGTTTACAATCGCGTGAGCGTCGATCTCACGACCCACGATTCCGGCGGCATCACGGCCCAGGACACCGCGCTGGCGACTGTCCTCGAATCGACTGCAGGAAGGATGCTCTGACATGAATCTCGGATCCGCCGCGCTGCGCCAGGCTCAGCCGGGCGCGGCGCGGCATCGGGCAGGCGTGAAGTTCGCTTTCGCGATCGCCGCGCTGGGTTGCGTGTGTCTGCCAGTGTTGGCGCAGGAGCCATTCCAGGGCGGGCCCGCCCTGGATGCGGCCATCGAGAAGGCGATCGCAGCGCACAAGACTCCGGGCGCGGTCGTGCTGATCGGGCAGCCCGGCCGGATTCTTTACGAAAAGGCGTACGGCGAACGTTCCATCGAGCCCACGCACGAAAAGATGACCGTGGATACCATCTTCGACGCGGCTTCGCTGACGAAGGTCATCGCCACGACTTCGTCTGTTATGAAGCTCTTCGAACAGGGCAAGATCCGTTTGAGCGACCGCGTGACCGAGTATCTGCCCAACTTCCAAGGCGGCAAGAGCGACATCACGATCCGCAATCTGATGACCCATTTCTCGGGTTTGCGCCCGGACCTCGATATCAAACCCGAATGGAGCGGTTACGAAACCGGCATTCGGCTGGCGCTTGATGAAAAATCGCGCACGGCGCCAGGAGCCCAGTTCGTCTACAGCGACATCAACTTCATCCTGCTCGGCGAGATTGTGCGCGTGGTCAGCGGCAAATCGCTCAATGAGTTCGCGGAGCAGGAGATCTTCGCACCGCTCGGCATGCACGACACGCGCTTTCTTCCGCCCGCCGACTGGCGCGCTCGCATCGCGCCGACCGAGCGCGACCACGGCGTTCCGCTGCGCGGCGTGGTTCACGACGAAACATCGCGCGCGATGGGCGGCGTGGCCGGTCACGCCGGTCTCTTCACGACGGCCGACGACCTGGCGAAGTTCGCGGAGATGATGCTGAATCTGGGCGAGTACAACGGCGTGCGCATCTTCAGCCCGCTCACTGTGCGCAAATTCACCTCGCCCAACTCGCCGCGGCATCAGCCGATTCTGCGCGGGCTGGGCTGGGACATTGATTCGCCGTTTTCTGGCAATCGCGGCGAGCTCTTCCCGCTCGGCTCGTACGGGCACACCGGCTTCACGGGCACCTCAATCTGGATCGATCCTTCAACGAAGACCTACGTCATCCTGATGGCGAACAGCGTCCATCCGGTGCGCGGAGCGGCGCTCACTTCACTGCGCTCAAAGGTCGCCACCATCGCCGCCGCCGCGGTAGGCATCGACGCGCCGGGCAGCATTCTCTCAACGCCGATGGAGACCTCGCAGTCCGCGCCGGCGCGCGTCACGGCCCGCACCGTGGAGACCATGAACGGCGTAGACGTTTTGGCCTTGGACGGGTTCTCTAAGCTTAAAGGCAAACGCGTCGGGCTCATCACGAATCAGACCGGACTGCTACGCGACCACCGCCGCAATGTGGACGCAATGCTCGCGGCGGGCGTGGAGGTCACGACGCTGTTTTCTCCCGAGCATGGCATCGAGGGCAAAGTGGAAGACGCACTGACCGTCGCCCACACCAAGGACGCACGCACTGGGATTCCTATCTGGAGCCTCTACTCGGGCGCGAACCGTAAACCATCGAAGGCGATGCTGGAAAACGTCGACATTCTGGTGTTCGACATCCAGGATGTGGGAGCGAGATTCTATACCTGGGCCAGCACCATGAAGTACGCCATGCAAGCGGCGGCAGAAGCCAAGCTGCCCTTCCTGGTGCTCGACCGTCCGAACCCGATCAACGGAGTCGCCGTGGAAGGGCCCATCCTGGACCAGGATCTGATTTCCTTCGTCGGCTGCAGCCGGATCCCGCTGCGGCATGGGATGACCCTGGGCGAGTTGGCCCGCTGGTTCAACGCGGAAGATCACGTCAACGCGAAACTCGATGTGATTCCGATGAAGAACTGGCGGCGCGACGACTGGTGGGACGCGACCACTCTCACCTGGGTGGACCCGTCGCCGAACATGCGCAACTTCACCGCGGCGCTGCTTTACACAGGAGTCGCGATGCTGGAGTTTTCGCCGGATTGGTCCGTGGGACGAGGCACCGTCGCGCCCTTTGAGCAGGCGGGGGCCGGATGGGTAAAGGGCGCGGAATTGGCTGCCTACCTGAATCGGAGATTCATCCCGGGCATTCGATTCTATCCCACGACCTTTACGCCGGAAAGTGGGGCTCTAAAAGGCAACGCCGTGGAAGGAGTACGCTTCGTGATCATCGACCGTGAAGCGTTCTCCCCAATCCGGTTGGGACTGGAAATCGCCGCGGCGTTAGAGGAGCTTTATCCAGGCAAAATCAACTTGGAAAAGTGCGCAGCTCTCATTGGCAGCCACGAGGTGATTCGCGCGCTGCGAGACGGAACAGATCCGGAAACAATCGAAGACCAGCTCCGCGCGCCGCTCGACGAGTTCAAAGCGCGCAGAAAGCCTTACCTGCTTTACGAGTAGCCGGATTAGAAATTGTCCATGCCGGACGCCCCGGAAGAAAGCTTGCGCTACTGGCCCGCGGCTTCAGATTGCTTCCGGGGGCGTCCGCGTTGAGGCATGACCACCGGACTCGCCGGGTCGGCGGATTGTCTTTTCTTCAGTGCGGTCATCCAAGCCGGTGGACGTCCACGCCGGCGCCCTTGACCGTTGGCCAGCCGCTCCAACGTGAGAATGGCTTCTTCAATGGCCTCGCGTTCCTGCCGCAATTCATCCAGCATCTTCATGATGTCCATGACGGAGTACCTCTTCTTTGGCAACGCCGCTTGACCCATGCCGGTCTCGATTGCCCTGCGAGAAACCAGCGGCGGGCAACGGCTGTTTTTTTAGTTTTCTATGTTGTGTGTAACGTATATTTGCGGATCTTACAAGTCGAATAGGACCAAAACTATTGGGCCACTGGAGAAATTCACGATCACGAGTTCGCCGATCTGCGGAGTTTCCGCGACCAATTCCGGTAGAACGGAAAGCCGGCAGCGATCAGAATCAGGCCAAGCCCCGATTCACGTGGTGAATTTTTCAACGTAAAGCCTAACAGCAGCACCGCAACGAGCACGAAAACAATCGGAACGACCGGATATCCCAGCGTTCGATAGGGTCGCGCCAGATCCGGGCGCTTGTACCGAAGTACCAGTACCGCAGCCGCTGCCATACCGTACAAAATCCAACTCGGGAAGATCACCAACGTGAACAATTGATCGAAACGGCCGCTCAGCACGATCACTGCGCTCCACGCGCTGAGCGCGAGAATGGAGAAGCCAGGCACGTGCCGCCGCGGGTGGACGCGTGCGAATGGACGGAAGAAATAGCCGTCGCGCGCCAGAGCGTACGGCACGCGCGAGCCCGTCAAGAGCGATCCGTTGAGCGCGGCGAAGATGGAAATCATCGCGGCAAAACTCACGGCCCCGGCGCCCCAGCTCCCGAAGACTCTTCGCATCATCTCCGCCGCCACACGGTTGCTCGAAGCAACGGCCGAAGCCGGCAGCACGGCAAAATAAGCGATATTTGCAGCCAAATAGATCAGAATTACCAGCAATGTTCCGAGGATCAAAGACAACGGAAGGTTGCGCTGCGGGTTACGGATCTCTCCCGAAACCATGCCAACATTGTTCCAGCCGTCATAGGCCCACAGCGCGGCCACCAGCGCCGCGAAAAAGCCCGCGGCGCCGCCGCGGGCGGCAATGGAAGTGGAGAAGTTAGCCGCGTGCGCGTGGCCCATAAACAGCCCGCAACATACCACTGCGGCGAATAGTGCGACCTTTAGTACGGTGACGCTCACCTGCAGTCCCGCCCCCTGCCTGACGCCGAGCCAGTTCACGCAGCCCAGGCCCAAAATGACGCCCATGGCCAGCAGTTGACCGGCGCGTATCTCCAATGGGCCGCCGTTTTCGCCGATCGGCAGCGGGACACGCGCGACCACGTTTTCGAGCGCAGGCGCGAAATTTGCCAGGTAGTAGAAGAAGCCCGTGGCGAGAGTCGCTACCGACGCGCTCTTGGCGACCCACATTTGCGTCCAGCCGTAGACGAAGCCGAAGAACGGCCCGTAGGCCTCTTTCAGGTAGACGTATTCCCCGCCCGCCTCCGGCATCATGGCCGCCAATTCGGCATACGTCAGCGCGCCGGCCAGGGACAGAACGCCGCCGAAGACCCAGACCGCCAGCACCCAAAACGGCGAGCCCATCTCGACGATCATCGTCTTCGGAACGATGAAGATTCCGCTGCCGATCACCGTGCCGACAACCAGCGATACGGCGGTCCAGATCCCCATATCGCGGCGCAGATTATGTACGCCTCCGGTGGAGCCGGTCTCAGGCATTCTCACCCCCTGATGGATCGCAATTTTTCAACCCTTGGACCGCACTACGGAGAGCGGCCGGCCGGAACACAAACGCTGCGGTCGCAATGCCCGATAGCTTGTCCCGCGCGGACCCGGCGCTCAGGCGCTTTCCCGGAAGTCACCCCGCAACAGGCCCGCGGCCAGCGATACGGCAATTGTAATCGACGTGCCGATCAGCACGTACCAGGTGAAGGCAATCGGCGTCGCGAAACGAATGTACAGATTGCCCAGGATCCCAGCGGCCATGCCGGCCATGGCAGCGCTCTCGCTCACTTGTTTCGAGATCAGTCCAAGCAGGAAAACGCCGAGCAGTCCGCCGTACAGAATCGCCGCAATGCCGAGACCGGCTTCGAGCACCGAATCCACCCGCTGGGCCAGCACTCCAATCGCCAGCAGCACCACGCCCCAGCCCAGCGTCGCGAAACGTGCCACCGAGACGTAATGCGCTTCCGCCTTGCCCGGCCAGGAGCGGCGATAGAAGTCCATCACGGTTGTGGAACTCAGAGAATTCAGGGCAGCGCTCAGATTCGACATCGCGGCCGCGAGAACCGCCGCCATCACCAGCCCGGCAACGCCAATCGGCAGGTTGTCCCAGATGAACTGCGGGTAGATCCGGTCCACCTTGCCGGGAACCTGCCAATGGTTGACGGTGTAAAGCGCCCAGAGGATGGTGCCGATCATCAGGAACAGCGCGAAAAGCAGGGCGACCAGGATCCAACTCCCGAACAGCGCTTTGCGGCTTTCCTTCAGATCGCGTGCGGCCAGCAGGCGCTGCACCATGAGTTGCTCGGTGCCGTGGCTCGCCGTACAGAGGAAGCAGCCGCCCAGGACGCCAGCCCAGAACGTGTAAGGCTGCGAGAGCCAGGCGAGCGTGGGCGAGAAAGAGAAATCAAAGACCCGGAACTTGTCTCCCAGCGAGGCCAAACCGTAGACCTGAGCCCAGCCGTGCGGCATCTTGCTGAGGATGGTGAACAGGCTGAGCACGGCTCCGGCCACGTACAACCCCATCTGGATGACATCGGTCCAGATCACCGCCGTCATGCCCCCTTCGAACGTGTAGAACAGCGTGAGCGCCACGATGACGACGATCGCATAGAACGGGTCCAGACGCAGAATGATCGAGATGACGATCGAGATCGCGAAGACCCGCACGCCTTCGGCGAGCGCGCGCAAAACGAGGAACAGCCCGGCGGTCAGCCGTCGCAAGCGCATGCCGAACCGCCGCTCCATCAACTCATAGGCGGTGAAAAGGTCTCCGCGGAAATATTGCGGCAGGAACAGGATCGAGATCACGATGCGCGCCAGCAGGTAGCCGAGCACGACTTGCAAGAAGCCGAAATTCCCCTTGAACGCGAGCGCCGGAGTTCCGATGACGGTCAGCGTGCTGGTCTCGGCTGAAACGATAGAAAACGCGATCGCCCACCACGGCGCGTTGCGTCCGCCGAGGAAGTAGTCGCGCAGCGTTTTCTGGGAGTGCCGGAAATGCGCGCCGAACCAGGTGATGCCAATCAGGTAGGCCGCGATCAGCGCGAGGTCAAAAAAGCGCATGAAGCGAGGAGTTTACCACAAGGATAATTGCCGCTCGGAGCGCATTTGCTGGTATATAGTAGTGAACGCGCCTGACGCGGGAACCCGCCGATGCGTTGTGGTATCTAAGTAGCCAGGAACGCTCAGCCTGGACGACAGGTAGGGAATAGTGGTAAACCGGCCGGATGGCAGAATGCAAACGCTTGCTACGCCCTTTGTCCTTCGGCTATACTCCCCATTTGTCAAGCTCTTTGGCCGCCGGCCGTTTGAACCGGTCCCGGTGGTCTCGGCCACGAGCGAAAGTTTTCAGCCCGACCCTAGGAGGCATGTGGTGCAGTTCTCATTCAAGCGTGCATTTGCGGTAGTCGCCCTCGGCTCTCTTGCCACACTCGCCGTGGTGGCCCAGGCCCCGGCCCAGGACCCGGCCAAAGCCCCGGCCCAAGCCCAGGCGAAGCAGTGGAAGGACCGGGCAGAGTTCGATCTGTTCGACTCCGCCTCGAAGGAGCAAAACCCAACAACCAAGCTCCAGCTTCTGAAGACCTACAAGGAGAAGTATCCCAACAGCGACTTCAAGGTGGAACGTCAGCTCCAAGTCATGGATGCATACCGGCAGCTCGGCAACGGCAAAGAGATGCTGAACGCCGCGAAGGAACTGGTCGACCTCGATCCAAAAAACATCCAGGGGCTCTATTGGGGGAACCTGTTGACCATCAGCCTGCAGGACAAGAGTCCGGAAGCGCTCGCGGGCGGCGAGAAATTCGCCAAGGGGCTCACCGAGGCGATCCCCGATTTCTTCGATGTCAGCAAGAAGCCGGCCGCCGTGGCCGAAGACGCCTGGAAGAAGGAACGCTCGAACATGGAGTCCCTCACCCACCGCACGCTGGGCTGGATCGCCATGCAGCGCAAGCAGAACGAAGAAGCCGAGAAAGAGCTCACCCTCCGGCTGCAGAGCGACCCGAACGATGCTGAGGCCTCCTATTGGGCTGGCACCGTGGTGGCCATGCAGCGGAAGTTGGAAAAGCAATCCGCGGCTCTCTACCACTTCGCTCACGCCGCCTATCACGAAGGCCCGGAGGCGCTGGCGGACGCGGCCCGCAAGCCTCTGCAGGCCTACCTCGAAAAAACGTACATCAATTTCCACGGCGACAAGACTGGTCTCGACGCTCTCATTGATGCCGCTAAGAAGGACGCCATCCCGCCGGCCGCGTTCCATATCGAGTCCAAGGACGAAGTCCTTGCCAAGCAGGAAGAGGAGTTGAAGAAGACCAATCCGCAGCTTGCACTGTGGGTCAAGATCAAGGGCGAACTCTCCGGTCCTAACGCTCAGCAGTACTTTGAATCCAGCCTGAAGGGCGCCGCCGTTCCCCCGCCGGAAGGTATCGAAGGCGTCAAAAAATTTAAGGCCACTGTGGTCGGCACCGCACCTGAGAAGAAACCAACCTCGATCATCGTCGGCATTTCCGCCAAGGAGATGAGCGAGGTTACCTTGAAGTTCGAAAAGCCGCTCGCGGCGATCCCGGACAAGGGTCTCGAAATCGAGTTCTCCGGAGCTCCTTCAGCCTTCGACGTTGACACCAAAATGCTCACCTTCGACGTAGAACCGGACGACGTAACTGGACTGCCCAAGCCGGCGCCCGCGAAGAAGGCCGCTGCGCCCGTCAAGAAGGCTGGCGCGGCCAAGAAGTAGTAAGAGCTCCAATCCTGACGACGAGCACGGAAACGCCGGCCTCAAGGTCGGCGTTTCTGCGTCCATTAAGTTCTACTCTCCCCTCACAAGACGCCAGGATCCGCCCACTTGTGAGGTGACTTTCGACGGAGCGCCCCCGGGAACGCCGATCTCCAGATCGGCCCCGTCCGGTTCACACTTCGACCGCTGGCAACTGCAGGGAGGCTTCCGGGCACGAATGTGCATTGGAGTTGCCGCTCGCGCGGGCGATCAACGCCGATCTCGAGATCGGCGCTCCCACAAGCCGCGACCATGAAGAAGTCGGGGTGCCCCCGGTCATGAAGCGCGCTGTGCTGGTCATGCGCGGCGCCACCGCAGACCGGCCGTGCGATGTTCTATGGCAGCCTATGCTCATCCCGGGACAACTCTGACATGCTCAATCGTCCGCCAGCACACGATCCCGGACCCGCCCGCTCATGGACTACCATCTGAGTTGCAAATGATCTCCGTCATCATCCCTGCCCTCAACGAGGCTGACAGTATGGAAGGGACCCTCCGGGCAATCTTCGCCCTGGACTCAAGCCTCGACGTCATCGTGGCCGACGGAGGCAGCGCGGACGGGACTGTGAGCATCGCCTCGTCGCACGGCGCGCGTGTTGTCCAATCGGGACGCGGCCGCGGGCTTCAACTCGCCAGAGGCGCGGAGGAAGCGCACGGCGAAGTGCTCTGGTTCGTCCACGCCGACACACTGCCGCATCCGGGCGCGCTGGCCGACATTGAGGCCGCGCTTCGTGATCCCTGTCTCGCGGGAGGCAATTTTCGTTTGCGCTTCGACGGCCATAGCCTGGGCGCCCGGTTTCTCAATCGCCTGCAGGGCCTGCGCGAGATTCTCGGCTGGCATTACGGAGACAACACGATCTTCGTGCGGCGCGGCGTCTATTCCAAGATCGGAGGTTTCCAGCCCTACCCGCTCTTCGAAGATGCCGACCTGGTGAAGAGAATCCGGCGGGCCGGCCGCTTTGCGACTCTCCCCGGCCCGGTGACTTCATCTTCCCGGAGGTTCGAGAACGGGCGTTTCCTCTCGACAGGCGTGTTGTGGATCGTTCTGCAAACCCTCTATTGGATCGGCGTCCCGCCGCGAATTCTGTCCCGCCTTTACCCACCCGCCCGTCGCTACTGCCCTCCGATCCGGAGGGCTTGATTGCCGATTGGATTGGAGTCAGAATCTGCTCGTCTTCCCAGCGGACTTCGCGCGGTGTCGCGAGAGCGCTCTGGGGGGCGCTTGAGCACCAATTGGGTGGGAAAGGAGCACACCCAGAGAACTGCAAGCTCTGAAGTCCTGAGTGATCCCGGAGTCCATACCTCCGAACGAGAGCCGGAACCCGCGTCTGTCAAGGCAGAGGCAGGGAGCGAAATTCTCTTGGATCCCGAAAAGGCCGCATCCCTGGCGTATGGATACCGGGTTGAACGCGGCTCCCCGTGCGACTCGCCGCAGGAAGTGAAGGACGCTGACTGGTTTCGCGCGGAAACCTGTCTGAGAGCGCGAATCGCCGCCGCGGCCGATCAGCGGCCCGGAGCAGAGGAAGGTCTGCGAGCGGACGAAGATGGCGCTTGAGTCCGCGGCGCACCGGCTGAATGCGCGCCTCCCCTGAATGGTTGGCGACGGTTCCTCCACCCGAGATATGGAGGATGGGAACTTTTGCGCTCCGCCCGCAGTCTATGCGGGTGGTAGTCTAAGTGACAGTCTGGAGGCGCAGTGAGTCATCTGCGATTAACAGCCTTCTTCCTGATCCTGGGCTCGGCCCTGGCGCAGGACACCTGGAACGACTGGCTGAACGAGGGCGTCCGCGCTTTCAAGAGCGGGCACTACGGCGAAGCCGCGGCGGCATTCCAAAGAAGCGTCGACCTCAACCCGTCGGCCGTCGAGCCGCGCTTGTATCTTGCTTCCGCCTGGATGAATCAGTACATTCCAGGCGCACGCTCGCCCGAGAATCTTCAGTTCGCGAGCAATGCCGAGCGGGGGTTCCTGGCAGTGCTCGATCTCGATCCCCGCAACATAACGGCTCTGGAGTCACTCGCCTCGCTCAAGTATCTCGAATCGCAGGGCACGCAGGTCCTGGAGGACAAGCTCAAACCGCTCGACGAAGCGCGCGGCTGGTATCTGAAGGTAGTTGAGGCCGATCCTGGCAAGAAGGAAGCGCACTACTCGCTCGGCGTCATCGACTGGGCCATTTGGTATCCACCCTGGAACGCTGCGCGAACCAAGCTGGGGATGCGCCCCGAGACGCCCGGCCCCATGGCCGACCCCGCCGTACGCGCCGAACTCAGGAGCCATTACGAAGCCACAGTGCTGGACGGCATCGACCACCTCAACAAGGCGCTCGCTATCGACCCGCAATACGACGACGCCATGGCCTACAAGAATCTGCTCCTGCGCGAATACGCCGACCTCTGCAACTCCAAACCTGAGTACGAGAAGCTGAAAGCCGAGGCCGACGCCCTGGTCCAGAAGGCGCTCGATACACGGCGTGAGAAGGCCGAGCAGAGCGCACGGACCGGTACCATCGAAACGACCGGTCCTGGCATAGCCGCGCCGCCGCCAGAGCCCCCGACGGAATCGCGATCTACGCCTAAGCGCATCACTGTGGGCGGCGGCGTGATGGAGTCAATGCTGACATCCCGGACGCCTCCCAAGTATCCGGAGGACGCGAAGCAGGCCCGCATCGAGGGCGACGTGCTGTTGACGGCCATCATCGCCAGGGACGGCAGCGTGCAGCAACTGGACGTGAAGAGCGGCCACCCCTTGCTGGCATCTGCCGCCGTCGAAGCCGTGATGCAATGGAAGTACCAGCCGACGCTGCTCAACGGCCAGCCCGTCGAAGTCGTCACGTCCATTCATATCAACTTCGTGTTGGACAAGTCGAAGTAGTTGACTGTTCAGCGTGGGGCGGCGCTGCAGCGCCCGCAAGCGTGGTGGGGCAGATTTCAGTCTGCGCGGGGCTTCAGCCCCGCAAGCGTGCCCTTGCGGCATCCGTGAAATCGCTCTGGCGCCAGGGCATTCGCCGCCAGCCCCGCATGACGCGCGCCCGCGGTTGATATAGTTTGTATCAAGTCATGCTGAGTTCCAGAGACCGCGTGCTCGCCACGCTGAACCACCACGAACCTGACCGCGTGGCTGTCGACCTCTCCGGCTACCGCTCTTCGGGCATCTCCGCAATCGTCTACCCGAAACTGCGGGCCGCGCTGGGCCTTGAGCCCCGCACCGTCTACGTCTACGATCCGATCCAGCAACTCGCGATCGTCGACCAGGACGTGCTCAACCTGTTCGGTGTGGACACCATCGAGTTGGGGCGCGAATTCTGTCACGAAGAGCGTTGGTGGGTCGATTGGACCCTGCCCGACGGTACGCCTTGCAAGATGCCCGTGTGGGCCGCGCCTGAGAAGCGCGACGACGGATGGATTCTCCGCTCGCCAGACGGACGCGTCCTGGCGCGCATGCCGGACGGGGCCCTGCATTTCGACCAGGTTTATTGGCCCTTGCTCGAAGGCGACGAGGACCTCGGCAAACTGGACGAGGCCTTCCAGGGCAGCATGTGGTCGGTCTTTGGCGGCCCGCCGCAGCCGGACATAGCTGTGGAGGAACTGGCCGCGGGCGCACGCCGCCTGCGCGCGCGAACCGACCGCGCCATCATCGGCCTGTTTGGAGGCAATCTGCTGGAAACCGGGCAGATGCTATTCAAGATGGACCAGTTTCTGATGATGCTGGCCGGAGAGCCGCAGCGCGTCCACCGCTTCCTGGATGCCTTGGTGGAGTACCATCTGGCGAGCCTGGAGCGGTTCCTCGGCGCGGTCGGCCCATACATCGATGTCATCGTTTTCGGCGACGACCTCGGCGCTCAGAATGGCCCGCAGATCTCGCCTCGCATGTACCGCGAATTCTTCCAACCCAGAGAAAAGATCCTATGGGCCCGGGCCAAGCAGCTCGCCGACGTCAAAGTCATGCTGCATTGCTGCGGGGCGGTGCGGCCCCTCCTGCCGGGACTGATCGAGGCCGGACTGGACGCGATCAATCCAGTACAGATCAGTTGCCGCGGCATGGAAGCTGGAGCTTTGAAGCGCGATTTCGGAAAGGACTTGACCTTCTGGGGCGGAGGCTGCGACACGCAAAGCGTATTGCCCCAGGGCACGCCCGATCAGGTGCGCACCCACGTGTTGAGGCAATGCGAACTGATGGCCCCGGGCGGCGGGTTCGTCTTCCAACAGGTGCACAACATCCTGGCGAACGTCCCCCCTGAGAACATCATCGCGATGTACGGCGCGGTTCGTGAATTCGACGCCCGCAACGCGTAGCCGGTACACGCCGGTCGTGCCGCATCGCCTGACGCCAGACCGGTCGGCCAGGCGTCGGGCGAGGCGATCGGTATTCTCAGCCGATCAACACGCGCGAAGCGGCGTTGACCGCGAGAGTTCGCACGCGGTAAGACACGAATCAAACCGCGTGAACTTCAGAAGCGAATGGTTCCGACAACAGTTGACTTGGGGACGAGCAGAGCCGCATTCCGCCAGCGCCTCGCCCGAACCGCGGGACTTCCGGTCCGCCCGCTATGGCCGCACGCGCAGAGCGTACTCTCGAAGCAGTCGTGCGTCCGGCGCGGAAAGCCGGATCCAATAGCGGCCCGGCGCCAGCTTTGCGTGCAAAGCTACGATCACCTTCCCGGCCGTGGCGCTCCCGGTCCTCGCCTCAACCGTCCGCCCCTCCGCATCCACAACCGCAACCTGATAAGCCGGATAGGGCGCCACGTCGGAGACGTCGATCCGCAGTCGGGCGTTAGCACTGGCGGCACTCTCCACGGTCGCTGGGACAACGCTGCCGCGTTCACTCCGGAGGACGACATCCTCGACCACCGTACCGCGCCGCAAGGGGAGCAGGCCTACGACGGCGAGCAGCACGCTCGCTGACACGGCCATGACCGCCCAGCGCTTGTGAAAAGGCGAGCCGAACCACTCCCGCAGCGAATCCATCGTGCGCTGGAGCTTACCTGCGCGAGACTTACGCTGCTGCGCGGCCTCCGCTTCCTTTTGCGTCAATTCCGCGGCTGCGCTCCGAGTCGCCTGTGCGAACTCGGCCTCTTCTTCCGCTTTGTTCTGGCATGACGGGCACCACAACAGGTGAGCCTGACAACGCCGCTCTGCTTCTGCGCTCAGTTTGCCACGCACGAGATTCTCGATCTCGCGCTCTTCCAGGCAACTGCCGCCGGAAATCCGGTCCTCCACGGTCGCCTCCGAAAAGTAGATGATCGGCCACTCCAGGAACCGAACCATTCATTCCCTCGCTGGTTTGTTTGTGGCGCGGATCTACTTGATCTTCGCCATCTTCCGCCTTCGATTAAGGAGTGTCAAGCTCCGGCCATTCTTCTCAATTCGAATCCACTTTCCGTGGGTGATAATCGCTTGCGGCCCAGTTCGCCAAATCGCGCCTTGGCGCGCGACTTGAGGAGCCGGAATTGCGTCTCGGTAAGATTCATCTCCTGACAGATTTCATCCTGCTCCTGCCCATGGAGGTAGAACCGCGTCAGGATTTCCCGGTCACGGGGAGAGATCTCTTGCAGAACCTGCACCATGAGTCGCGTCTTCTGCCGGCCGATGGCTTCCTGCTCCGGATCCTCGCGTACGTCCATCACGAACGCGCTCACTTCGAAATCCGCTCGCTCGCGCCGGGATTGAACAGCTTCATCGATGCCGGCGGCCACCTGCCTGCGGATAATGGTCTTGACGAATCCCATCAATGCCTCGGGCTCCCGCAAGGAACCCGTACGAATTGCCTGGACCACAGTCAAATAGGCGTCATGCACACGGTCGTCCAGATCCGCCGGCCCCAAGTGCTTGCAGAAGTAGTACCGCACACCCCGAGTGAAGCTGGTGTACAGTTCCTCCATGGCCACCCGGTCGCCGCGCTTCACGCCTTCGACTAACTCCCCCCAGGAACGCCGCGCCTCACCCGGTCCGCTCGGTCCCGGTGAAGCCTCTTGGTTGGCGATACACCCGTCCTCGCCCGCGGGGGGGCCAGTTTCTCCTGCCGGACACCCCTGATTCAACTCACCGTTTAGTGCCATTATTAGTGCCGTTTTCAGTCTTGCCGACTGTCGTCCACGCGCTCCAGAATGAGGGCCGCGAATTCCAGCCTCCCTTTGTGAGGAGTGCCAATTGTGCTTCCCTGAGAGCCGCCGAAGGCCCTTTCCCTGTGCGAATGGACCCGTAAAAAACATCGAAAAGTGCCGAAGCATCATCCGGGATCGACCACAGAGTGCCGACGACCCCGGACGCACCGGCTGCGATCCACGATTTGAAAAAGCCCGCCAGACCGGCGCCGGGTTGATGAGTTCCCAACCCGCTGCCGCAGCCGCTCATCACCACCAGACTGCCCGGCAGCCGGTATGCGCCAACGCTCCGTGCGGTTAGTCCATCCGCCTTGCCGTCTGGCCGCAGCGAGAACATCAAAAACATCTCGGAGGGCCGTCGCGCCCGCACGACAGGCTGGCCCGGTGAGCCGCTCCGCATCAGTTCAAAGCCCTGACTGTCGGATTCCTGCTGGACCAGATGGACCGCGAGATGAATTACGCCCGGACGCACGGCGACTTCCTGGGAAAATCTCTCTGGCGTCGCCTCGAACCCCGTCAGCAATTGTGATCGCCCGCCGGCTTTTGTCCACTGCCGGGCAATCCGTTCCACCTCGCCCTGCGTGCCGGGCAACCTCGGGAGTTCCAGCGCCGCGCCTTGAGCCGGACGGCTTCCGCCCGCAGCCGGCCAGCGGTCGTCGGCCAGGTTGTAAACCGGATCTCCGACGCCCAGGAACCACTTGGCTCGCACTCCGCCGTTGCTCGCATCCAGCAACGTCAACGCCGAAGCAAGCGGCGTGAGGACGTGTTCCTGCACCAGGTAGTGTTCGCCTTGCCCGGCTTTGCACCGCAAGGCGGATAGCGGAGCTTCCAGCAGCGCGTCGTCCATGGACAGGAACCACCGGCTCCGCGAGCGCACTCCGGTGGAGAGCCCACCGAACAGGGTCGAGCACAGAGCGCTCGCCGGCCCCGCACGATCCGGCGCATCGCTCCCTGCCGTGTCTGACCGGGTGGACTGGACGAATGACGCCAGGTCTTGAACCAAGTTGGCCCGTGCCGGCAAGGGTACCTGCTCAAATGAGTTCCGCGTCACCGCCCAAAGCCAGGACCGCTCCTCGCCGAGGCTGAACGAAAGCAACGCATCCCCCGGTCCGAGCCTGGAACGCAGCCGCTCGAGCCCCGGCTTGACCTCCAGGCCAGGGCCGGCAGAGCCCGCGCTTCGCCTTCGATTCTCCATGGACCTCAACTTGGCTTCGATCTCCGAGGAGTCCGCAGCGCCAGGGCGCCGCGCGCCGCCGTCCTTCGCGAATTGCCAGAACTGCTGAGCGCGCCATCGCGCCAGGGTTTCCTGGTACTCCGGGTCCTCGGCGAGTCCACGATCGGCCTGGGAACGAAAAGCGGCGTCGCGCGCCTGCTCGACAGCCAGCAGCGCCTGCCAGGCCAGCCTCCGGTCGCCGTCGCGCACACTCCGCTCGGCCGCGAGAGAGGCGTAGGCATTGGTTATCTGGTGGATTCCAATGTTGGTGAGCAGTTCAATCTCGGGGGAGGGAACGATTTCCTGCCTCCAGGCGCGGGCGACTTCAAGGCCATCCTTGTAGGCGGCTAAGGCTTCGCGCCACCGCCCCGCAGCGGACAGGCTTTGAGCGAGCGTAAAGGTGCCGAGCCACGGCTGTTCACTGGAGGTCGAATAGCTCCGTGACGCGCGAGCGAGCCTGGCGAACCACACCGCCCGTTCTGGCTGGCTCTGCCGTAGCGCCAGCCGGGAGAGTGAACAGAGCACCGATTCGACGTCCCGTAAACGGTGCAGCCGGCGGAGCCGGTAGGTTTCAAGCAACGCCTCTTCCGCTCGATCGAACTCGCCGCGCTGCATGCGGAGCAAACCGAGATCCTCGCACAGGCCTGCCCGCGCCTCGGCATCGCCCGCCGCGTCGGCGGCGTCCAAGCCGGCCTGAATCGCACGTTCCAGGCCGCCGCTGTCGCCCGTGCGAAGAGCCAGGCGCGCCTCGCTCGCATAGAGCACCGCCCAGTAGCGAGAGCTCGCAGGCAGCCGCCGTTTGGCTTTACCGATCTCACGCTGAGCGGAATCGACGTCCCCGAGGAGCGTATAGAGCGAGGTCAGGTTGAGGTCGATGACGCCTTCCACCTCGGCGGTCCGGTTTCGCGTGGCGAGATTCCGGGCCTCCTCATAGGCGTCTAGCGCCTTCCGGTATTGATAGACGATGAGATAGCTGCCGCCTAGGGCATTCAGGAAACGTTGCGCCCGCGGCAGATCGCCTACGCTTTTCGCCAGCTTGGCTCCTGCGGAAAAGGAGCCAATCGCCTGCCCGTATTTCATGTTCGCCAGCGAGGACATCGCAAGCGAACTCAGCCGGTCCAGTTCGGAAACCGACGTCGTGGCAGGCGCTGCGCGCAACTGCGATTCACCGGCAAAAAGCAAGCCGGCAAAAGCGAAGACGGTGAATGCCTCACCAGACTTCACAACATTCGTGTTATATCAAAATCGGATCATTAGGTCCAGTACTATTTATAGTACTGACAGTACCCTCCAGGCGGCACATCCTAATTAGGACGTGCGCCTGGAGGGCCTGATTCCGGCCAGTTTGGCGGGATTTGTCAGATTGCATGAGTGGTGAAACGTGCGCTGCGTTCGCACGATGCAGGAGCAGGCTTCCCGGCCGAGTCCCTAGAACGAGAACAGCCAGGCAAGACAGCCGTGAAGCGCAGGCGGAATGATGATAATGATGGAACCTTGATCCATGGTCAATCTCCTCATCCGGAAACCGGATCGGGTCCGGTTTCGGTAACAGAACTAGCGGAGAGATCGGATCAAGTGACGCGGAACTTTACACAAGTTCAAGAAAAAACAGGCCAAATTTCAGACAAAACTTTGTGAATGAGTTTTACAGCCTTTTCTATGGCCCATCCGGCCGAACGGCCAGGCCTGATTCGAATGGCAGTGCGGACTTGCCATTCGATTTTGCCGCCGGTAGGCGAGATAGATCGAAAGCGTTTGGACGGCACGCCACATTCCTTGTTGTTGCGCGCCGAATTCACGCTATATTAGGAGAAAGTGGTACGGATAGCACAGATAGGACTCGTGGCGCTACTGGCAATCAGCATGGCCGTGCTGCCCTGCCCTGCGTGCTACGCACCGCAAACGGACGCTCGTCAGGAGATCCCCGCTTCCGGTCACGAGTGCTGCCATAAGCGCTCCGCCCCCGATTCAACTCAGTCCGCACCTGACAAAGCGGCACATTGTGGATGGATGCCCGCCGACAACGGGCAACCCGAGGCGAAAACAAACGTCGCACAAAACGTCGATTTTCATGCCATTTTAGGCCTCGAAACGGCTGTTTTTTCGCATTTTTGGGGACCTTCTCTCACGGTCGTCGATTTTCTGACCGATAGCTCGCCTACCGCCCCACCCGGCCTCTCCGTCTCCCTTCGCTGCTGATCCTCGCCAGAACTTGCATGCTCGCCCGTAAGGGCTGAATTGCGTCCGGAGGAATCATACGTATGCGATTGATTCTTTTTGCATTATCAATTTCGCTAGCCGCTCGGGACGTACCCCGTGGCAGGCTGGAACCGTTGCTTGCAGAAGCCCTGCGGCGGAACCCCGAAATCCTTGCCGCCCGCAAGAAGCTGGAAGCCATGCGGCAAAAACCGGCCATGGAGCGGAGCCTGCCCGACCCGATGATTTCCGTGGGTTATGCCTCCGTAAACGGGCCGTTCCCCGGTCAGGGTTTGGGCCGTGAACCTCTAGCCAACATTGGCATCATGGTGTCGCAAACGCTCCCGGCCCCGGGCAAACTCCGACTGCGAGCGGCCATCGCCAGCAAGGAAGCGAGCGGCATGGAGCAGGAGTATTGGATGGCCGAACTCAGCGTGGTTTCGCGACTGAAGCAGGCCTGGCACAAGCTGCACCACGGCTACGCGATGCTCGATCTGCTCGACCGCAACCGCGCGCTGCTGGAGCGAATGACGAAGATCGCCGAGGCGCGTTACGCGCTGGGCAAAGCCGCGCAGCAGGACGTGCTGAGGTCGCAATCGCAGCTCATCTTATTGGAAGCCCGACGCGAGAAGTTTGAGCAGGAGTTGCAGAGCCGCGAGGCCGAGATCAACTCGCTGCTGGCGCGGCCCCTGGAAACAGCGGTGCCACAGCCGTACGACGTGGAACCCGCGGAGCCATTCGTTTCGTTGGAAGCGCTATACCGTCAGGCCGAGGCCCACGCTCCGGCGCTCGCGAAAGAGAAAGCCGGCGTGGAGCGCGCGGAGCTCGTGCTGAATCTGGCGCGCAAGGATGGCGCGATCGACTACACGGTCGGCGGCGGCGTCGCCACCATGGGCTCGATGGGGACGATGTACCAGGCTAAGCTCGACTTCAACCTGCCTGTGTTCACGCGTTCGCGCCAGCACGCCGCAGTGCTCGAACAACTGAGCGAAGTGGACCGTGCGCGGCGCAGCTATCAGGCGACGGGCAACCAGTTGCTCTTCCGCATTAAAGACGACTGGCTGCAAAGTTCGTCGTCGTGGCGGCTGATGCGGCTGTATTCCACCACGATGCTACCCCAGGCGACGGTCACTCTCGATTCATCATTGGCCGGTTACGAAAACGGGCAGGGCGACTTTACAAACGTTCTGGCCAGCCTGATGAGCGTACTCGACGCCGAGATGGCCTACCACGAAGAGTCGCTCAATTATCACCTCGCATTGTTGCGGCTCGAAGAGTCCACGGGCGTGCCACTCATGGACGACGATCCGGCGGCGGCCCAAATTCCGACACCTGCGCCAGCGGAGATCGCGCGATGAAGAAGATACTGTTCGCCGTCATCCTCCTCGCCTGCGGTTTTGCGGGCGGATACTTGATGCAATTCCGATTCGCAGGACCTCCGAAAGCCACTCCGAAAAACGCGCGGACCGTCTTGTATTGGTACGACCCGATGCACCCGGCGTACCGCAGCGACAAGCCGGGCATTGCTCCCGACTGCGGCATGGAGCTGGTGCCAATGTACTCCGACGGCGCCTCCGGCGGCAGCGGCGGCAGCGCGAAGACGATCAATGTCCCCGCGGGCAAGCAACAGACGATGGGCGTGGAAACCGGCTTTGCCGAAATGAGCCAGGGCGTGAAGACGCTGCGCGCCGCCGGGCGTGTGGCTGTGGATGAGACCCGCGTCATTCGGGTGCAAGCGCGCACCGAGGGCTGGATCGAAAAGGTCAACGTCGACTATACCGGAAGAGCCGTGAAGCAGGGCGAGACGCTGCTCACTTTCTACAGCCCGGAGATTGTCGCTTCCGAGGAAGAGTACCTGCTCGCGCTGCGGGCGAGCGAGACGATGAAGCACGCCTCCATGCAGAGCATGCAGGAGAGCGGCGACTCGCTCGCCAGGGCCGCACTGACGCGGCTGGAGAAGCACTGGCGCCTGGATGCGGCTTCGCTTGCCGAGTTGGAGCGAACGAAACAACCCGTGCGCAGCATTCCGATCTTCGCGCCTGCGACTGGATTCGTGCTCACGCGCAATGCTTACGCGAACCAGCGGGTGACGCCGGAGATGGATCTGTATACGCTCGCCGATCTGAGGCACGTCTGGATTCTCGCCGACGTATCGGAAGCGGACGCGGCGCAAGTGCGGATGGGCGCGGCGGCGGCGATAGAACGGTCCGACGCGCCGGGAAGCAGGTTCATGGCGCGGGTGACGAACATCCTGCCGCAGATCGACCCGCAAACTCGAACTCTGAAGGTTCGCCTGGAGGCCGGCAATCCGGGTCTCACGCTGCGACCGGACCTGTTCGTGAACGTGGAGTTCCAGATCGCGATGCCCTCACGGCTGACCGTACCCGAGGATGCCCTGATTGACACGGGCAACACGCAGATCGTCTACATCGACCGTGGCAGCGGCGTGTTCGAGCCAAGACGTGTGCAGGCGGGTGAGCGCTACGACGGCAAGATTGAGATCGTATCCGGTCTGGAACGTGGCGAGCGTATCGCGCTCAGCGGCGCCTTCCTGCTGGACAGCGAGAGCCGGATGAAGGGCGTGACTACAAGTGGTCAGGTGGCTAAGCCACAGGCTCCAGCGGTCCATGCCGGTCACGGCAGCCCGGGAGCCGGCCATGATTAACGCCGTAATTGACTTCTCGGCACGGAACCGGTTTCTGGTGCTGGCCGTCGTCGCCGTGCTCGCCGCCTTCGGCTGGTGGAGCCTGAAGACCGCGCCGCTCGACGCTCTGCCCGACCTGAGCGACACGCAGGTGATCGTCTACTCGAAGTGGGAGCAGAGCCCGGACATCATCGAAGATCAGGTTACGTACCCGATCATCACGGCGCTGCTGGGCGCGCCCAAGGTGCGCGCGGTGCGCGGCATCTCAGACTTCGGCGTGAGCTACGTCTACGTCATTTTCGAAGACGGCACCGATCTCTACTGGGCGCGGACGCGCACGCTCGAATACCTTTCGGGCGTACTGGCAAAGCTGCCGCAGGGCGTGCAGACCCAACTCGGTCCAGACGCAACCGGCCTCGGCTGGATCTTCCAATACGCGCTGGTGGACGAGTCGGGCAAGCACAACCTGGCGCAGTTGCGCTCGTTGCAGGATTGGTACCTCCGCTACCAGCTCCAGAGCGTGCCCGGCGTGGCCGAGGTGGCGAGCATCGGCGGCTTCGTCCGGCAGTACCAGATCGAACTCGACCCCAACAAACTGCGCGCCTACAACATGCCTCTCGACAAAGTGGTCGAGGCGGTTCGCAACGGCAACCAGGACGTGGGCGGGCGGCTGGTGGAGATGTCCGGCGCCGAGTACATGGTGCGCGGACGCGGCTACGCGCGCTCAACCGCCGACCTCGGCGACCTCTCGCTTACGGCAAGTCCAACCGGCGTGCCGGTCAGAGTGCGCGATGTGGGCCGGGTCACGCTGGGACCGGACCTGCGGCGCGGCGTCGCCGATCTGGACGGACGCGGAGATGCGCCCGGTGGCATCGTCGTGGTGCGGCAGGGCGAGAACGCGTTGAATGTGATCGAGCGCGTGAAAGCGAAGCTCGAAGGCTTGCAAGCGGGCTTGCCCAAAGGCGTCAAGGTCGTTTCGACCTATGACCGGTCGGAGTTGATCCTGCGCAGCATCGACACGCTGAAGCACACGCTCATTGAAGAGCTGATCGTCGTTTCCATCGTCATCCTGATCTTCCTCTGGCACATCCCGAGCGCGCTGGTGCCTATGCTGACACTGCCGCTCGCGGTGCTCATCAGTTTCATTCCCATTCGCGCGATGGGCGTGACGACGAACATCATGTCGCTGGGCGGCATCGCCATCGCCATCGGCGCGCTGGTGGATGCGGCCATCGTGGTGGTGGAGCAGACGCACAAGCGCCTTGAGGAATGGGAACGCAACGGGCGGCAGGGTGACTCGAAAGAGGTCATCATCAGCGCCGTCAAAGAGGTCGGCGGAGCCAGCTTCTTCAGCCTGCTGGTGATCGCCGTTTCGTTCCTCCCCATCCTCGCTCTCGAAGCGCAGGAGGGACGGCTGTTCAAGCCGCTGGCGTACACAAAGAACATGGCCATGATCGTGGCGGCGGTGCTGGCCATCACGCTGGACCCCGCGCTGCGCTTGCTCTTCACGCATACCAAGGTCTTCTCGTTCCGGCCCGTGTGGCTTGCTCGCACGGCAACGGCGGTACTCATCGGCAAGATTCACAGCGAAGAGACGCACCCGATCAGCCGCGTGATGATCCGGCTCTACGAGCCGGTGTGCCGCGCTGCGCTGCGCTACAAGTACGCGGTGATCGCGGGCGCGGTTCTGATCGTAGCGGCGACCGTGCCCGTGTTCATGAGACTCGGCAGCGAGTTCATGCCGCCGCTCAACGAAGGCAGCCTGCTGTTCATGCCCAGCACATCGCCGGGTCTGTCGATCACCGAAGCTCAACGATTGCTGCAAACGCAGGATCGAATCCTGAAGAGCTTCCCGGAGGTGTTGAGCGTCTACGGCAAGGCCGGCCATGCCGAGACTTCGACCGATCCGGCGCCGCTCTCGATGTTCGAGACAGTGATTCAACTCAGACCGGAGAGCGAGTGGCGCCACAAGGAGACGTGGTATTCGGCGCGCGCGCCGGAGTGGTTGAAGCCGGTGTTGCGGCGCATTACGCCCGACCACATCTCGCAAGAAGAGTTGGTCAACCAGATGAACACGGCGCTCCAGATTCCGGGCGTCTCGAACTCCTGGACCATGCCCATCAAGGCCCGCGTCGACATGCTGGCCACGGGCATCCGCACGCCGGTAGGCGTGAAAGTGAGCGGGGCGGACTGGCGCGAGATCGAGCGGCTGGGCACTGAAATCGAGCACGTGCTGCCGCAGGTTCGCGGGACGCGCAGCGCGTTCAGCGAGCGCACCGGCGGCGGTTACTTCCTCGACTTCGTGTGGAAGCGCGACGAGTTGGCCCGCTATGGGCTCTCCATTGCCGACGCGCAAATGGCGGTGGCCAACGCAATCGGCGGCGAGACGCTCACCTCGACGGTAGAGGGCCGCGAACGCTACCCGGTGAGCGTGCGCTATGCGCGCGATTACCGGCAGAGCATGCCGGCGCTCGGTGAGGTGCTGGTGCCCGCGATGGGCGGCGCGGCGCAGATCCCGCTGAAGCAACTAGCCGACATACGCCCGGTCGCGGATCCATCGATGTACCGCAATGAAAACGGACTGTTGACGGGCTACGTATTCGTCGATATCGACGCTCGCGACCTGGGCGGCTACGTTGAAGAAGCCCGGCGCGTCGTGGGCCAGCAGGTCGCACTGCCGGCGGGCTACACCATCGAGTGGAGCGGACAGTTCGAGGCGATGCAGCGCGCGGACGAACGTCTGAAACTCGTCGTGCCCATCACCCTCTGCATCATCATCCTGCTGCTCTGGCTCAACACGAAGTCGGGCGTGAAGACGGCTATCGTGCTACTTGCAGTGCCCTTCTCCGCCGTGGGCGCGGTCTGGCTGCTCGCGGCTCTCGGCTACAACATGAGCATCGGCGTATGGGTGGGCATGATCGCGTTGATGGGTGTGGATGCCGAGACAGGCGTGTTCATGCTGTTGTATCTCGACCTGGCGCACGAAGAGGCTCGCAAGGCCGGCAGGCTGCGCAATCTCGCCGAGTTGCAGGAGTCGATCGTACACGGAGCCGTGAAGCGCATCCGGCCCAAGTTCATGACCGTGGCGGCGGCCTTCGTCGGACTGGTTCCGATCCTATGGTCGACGGGCACGGGCGCCGACGTGATGAAGCGCGTGGCCGCGCCGATGGTGGGAGGCCTTTTCACTTCGTTCCTGCTGGAGCTGTTGGTGTATCCGGCGGTGTACGAGGTGTGGAAGTGGCATTCGGAAGTGAAGCATTCGCAAGAGAAGCAGGTGCAGGCATGAGCCGTGAATTGAATGGGGAAGCAAGGCGGGGACAGAGTCTTCCGTTCACGCCGGTGTCAAAACGAAGCGTCAAACTGGCGCGCCTGGCCGCGGGCCTGTGCTTGATCGCCACCCTCGCCCACGCACAGACGATGGAATTGCGCGCGAGCCATGTCCGGTTCGGGAAGGCCTGCGCAGGCACTTTGCGCTTTGAGGCCACGCAGCTTCGCTGGACGCCGGGTAAAGCGACGCGTGCGTGCAAGGAGGTGGCCTGGCCGTATGGCGAAATGCAGAAGCTCACGATGGAAGAGCGGGGCATCGAGGTCACCGGCTATCGCGATCGCAAGCGGCGGCTCGGCGCGGACGAACGCTACACGTTTCGTCTGACGGACGAGCCCGCGGGCGCGCCGCTCTACGCGCTGTTGCGTACGAAGATGGATTCGCGGTTCGCGCCGCGCTGGGCGGATCCGTCGCTCAAGCCCGAATGGAGCGTACCGGCGAAGATGCTGTCCGGACGTTTCCCGGCGGGCAATTGGGGCGGCGAGGGAAAGCTGAGTGTGGCCGATGGGGGCCTCACGTTCAGCTCGGAAAAGACGGGCTACTCGCGCACTTGGCTCGACAAAGAGATTGAAAACGTCGCCGCCGAACCGCCGTTCCGTTTGACGCTGGCGGTGCGCGAAGGCGGCGTGGCGAAGCTGGTGGAGTTCCAACTGAAACAGGAATTAGATGCGGCTCAGTTCGATGCGCTGTGGCGCAGACTGAACCAGTCGCGCGGGTTGAAGCTGTTGAACGATATCGAGGAACAATCAAGATGAAACATTTATTACTGTTTGCGGTTTTTGCTACGGCGGCCATTTCCGTCGCGGCGACGAAGACTTACACGGGCGTGATCACCGACACGATGTGCGGCAGGAACCACGCAGCGATGGGCGTGCAGCCCGACGCAAAGTGCGTGCGCGAATGCGTCGAGTCAGGCAACGGCAGAGTGAAGTACGCACTGCTGAGCGACGGGAAAGTGTTCGTCCTCAGCGATCAGCAGACGCCGGAAAATCTGGCCGCGAAGAAGGTGAAAGTGACGGGCGAACTGTTCGAAAAGACGGGGATCCTGAAGGTCGAGAAGATCGAGGAAGCGCGGTAGAGAAAGCGCGCCGATGCCGCTTCGGGCAGGCAAGAGCATATGCGAGTCAGTTCACGTCCGAACTGAGACTCGGAGCAACCTTGTGGCGCACGCTTCAGCGTGCCGTGCCGGCATTCATGCCGGCATCGGACCGGACATCGACAAGAGTGTCGACGCAGCACGCTGAAGCGTGCGCCACAACCGGAGGCGGGCTTGGAACGGTGCGAGAATGCTGACCACCCGAACTGCCGCTGTTATGTTGCGCGGTTGGTGATATACCTCGTTCATGAGCTTTGCCAACCTTCCTACCTCGGCCTCCTCGCAACCGGCCGGCCGTGTCGGCGTCTTTGGAATTGGGCTTGCGGCTTACTGGGAGCAATTCCCAGGACTCAAGGAGCGATTGGAAGGCTATCAGAGCGTTGTCGAAGCGCAGATGCGGGCTCTGGGTGTCGAGGTCGTTTCCGCCGGGCTGGTGGACACGGCGCCCGCGGCGGCCGAGGCCGGGCAGAAGTTTGCGGGCGCGGGGCTCGACCTGATCGTCTGTTACGTTGGCACCTACGCGACCTCGTCGCAGGTGCTGCCTGTCGTGCAGCGCGCGAAGCTTCCGGTCCTGGTGCTGAACCTGCAACCGGAGGCGTCGCTGGACTACGAGAAGATCGACACGGGCGAGTGGCTGGCCAACTGCTCCACGTGCTGCGTGCCGGAGATCTCGAATGCCTTTGCCCGGGCTCGGGTGCAATTCCGCGTCGTCTCGGGGACGCTGCGAGACGACGCAAGAGCGTGGAAGGAAATCGGCGAATGGTGCCACGCCGCGACCGTCGCGAACGTGTTGCGCTCGAGCCGCATCGGGTTCCTCGGCCATACCTATCCGGGCATGCTCGACATGTACTCGGATTTCACGATGGTGACGGCGCAGACGGGTGCGCACATCGAAGTATTGGAGATGTGCGATCTGGACCGCTGCGTTGAGGCGGTCACGGACGAAGAGGTCGAGCTGAAGTCTGAGATCGCGCGGCAGATTTTCCAGCTCGAGAATGTCAGCGCGGAAGCACTGAGCTGGGCAGCGCGCGTGGCCGCCGGGCTGGACCGGCTGGTCGAGCAATTCGAGCTCAGCGGGTTGACGTATTACTATCGCGGACTGGCGGGCAACCGCTACGAACGGCTCGGGGCGGGCGTGATCCTCGGCAACTCGCTGCTGACGGCGCGCGGGGTGCCGGCCAGCGGCGAGGGCGACCTGAAGACCTGCCTCGCGATGAAGATCATGGACAGCCTCGGCGCGGGCGGCTCGTTCACCGAGTTCTACGCCATGGACCTGAAGGAGCAGTTCGTCTTGATGGGGCACGATGGACCGGCGCATCTCGCGATCAGCAGCCGCAAGCCGGTGTTGCGCGGGCTGGGGCTCTACCATGGCAAGCGCGGGAACGGCGTCAGCGTCGAGTTCAATGTGAAGACGGGGCCGATCACGCTGCTCGGCGTGACGCAGACCGCCGATGGCAGTTTGAAGCTGCTTACGGCGGAAGGCGAGTCAATCCCTGGAGCAATCATGAAGATCGGCAATACGAATTCGCGGCTGCGTTTCCCGCTCGGGCCGGCCGAGTTCGTCAACCAGTGGTGCGAGCAAGGGCCCACGCACCATTGCGCGCTCGGCATCGGGCACAACCGTACCGCCATCGCGAAGGTCGCGCAGCTCCTCGGATTGCCCGCCGTCCACGTGTGTTAAAAAACCAGCAACCGCCTCTCTCTGGCAGTCGCTTCCAAGGTCCCCACTCCGGGCACGTTTCGAACCCGGGTGACGAGGAGTACTGTGGGTGTGCATGGGTCCGCCCACGCGGCAATGTTCCATGCCGGGCTGGCTTGCGATCTTGCGGCCGTTAGCGGATAACAGGCTCTGAGCCACTATGAACAGCTACCGCAAAGAACTTTGGTTCAACGTCACGGCCCGCCGCGCGTTTCTTAACATCACGCCGCAGATCGAAGCGTGCCTCCGCGAGAGCGGCATCCGCGAGGGCCTGTGCCTGGTCAACGCGATGCACATCACCGCCAGCGTCTTCATCAACGACGACGAGAGCGGGCTGCACCATGACTACGATGTGTGGCTCGAAAAACTCGCGCCGCACGAGCCCGTCTCTTCCTACCGGCACAACAGGACCGGCGAGGACAACGCCGACGCGCACATGAAGCGCCAGCTCATGGGTCGCGAAGTCGTGGTGGCGATCACCGTCGGCAGGCTCGACTTCGGCCCCTGGGAGCAGATCTTCTACGGCGAGTTCGACGGTGGACGCCGCAAGCGCGCACTGGTCAAGATCATCGGGGAATAGAGCGCCGGCGCCACCACGGCCGCGCCGCCTGGGAGCGCCGCTCTCCAGATCGGCTCCGAATGCCCGCACGAGTTGTAACTCAGCGCAGCGACGCCTGGGGTTGGCGCAGCCCGGTCCCCTGCTTCCGCGCTGGCACATCGAAATCCACAGTTCCTCCAAAGCTGGCGTGCGGACCTTCATACACGCTCGCGCAGAACGGCCCGGAAGCCGAGAGGCAGTTGCCGACGGTCGAATGGTGATTCGAACGGAGCCGATCTGGAGATCGGCGGTCCCAGGAGGCCGGCTTTCATTCGCGCCGGCTCCGTTTCGGACCCTTTCGGAGACGCGCCGATGCGAAAAATCCAGCGGCGTTGAAATCAGATATTGACCTCAGGCCCGCTACAATTGGAGAGAAGCCTCGTTCTCTCATGTTTACATCGCTATTTGGATCTTCTCCGCAACCGGCCCCGGAACAACCTGCCTCGCCGCAGCCTTCGGGACTGCTCGAACGGCTGAAGCTGGGCATCCAGAAGACCCGCGCCGGCTTGGTAGACAAGGTCGAGGGCGTACTCCTCGGGCGTAAGGAAATCGACGCGGATCTGCTGGAGGAATTGGAGTACACGCTCATCACGGCCGACATTGGCGTGGGCACGACCACGGAGATCCTGGAGAGCATCCGCCAGAAGGTCGATCGCAATCTGGTTAACGATCCGTCGGAGTTGCGCGGGCTGATTCGCGAACACTTGCTGGGCGTACTGGAGGCTTCCGAATCGCCGTTCCAATTCGCAGCCGAGCCCCCAACCGTGGTCTTCATGGTCGGGGTCAACGGCTCCGGCAAGACGACGACGACGGGCAAGCTGGCTTCGCGCTTCAAAAGCACCGGCAAGAGCGTGCTGATCTGCGCCGCCGACACGTTCCGCGCGGCGGCCATCGAACAGCTTCAGGTCTGGGGCGAGCGCACCGGCACCGACGTCATCCGGCAGGCGCAGGGCGCGGATCCGAGCGCGGTGATTTTCGACGCAATTCAAGCCGCGAAGGCGCGCAAAACCGATCTCCTGCTGGTGGACACGGCGGGACGCCTGCATACCAAAGACAACCTGATGGCGGAGCTGGAAAAGATGCGCCGCATTGCGAGCCGGGTGATACCGGGCGCGCCGCACGAAGTCTGGCTTGTGCTGGACGCAACGACCGGTCAGAATGGCCTGGAACAGGCGCGCAAATTCACTGAATCGGCCGGGGTCACGGGCCTGGTTCTGACCAAACTCGACGGCACGGCGAAGGGCGGCATCGTCGTTGCCATCACGCGCGAGCTAAATCTGCCCATCCGGTTTATTGGAGTCGGAGAGCAGGCCGAAGACCTGCTGCCCTTCGAGCCCGATCGCTTTATTTCTTCCTTATTCGAACCATGAGCCTTCCATACTTAGCCGAAGCGCTTGAGCTGGCCCGGCAGGGCGCCGGCCGAACATCGCCCAATCCGGCCGTTGGCGCCGTACTCGTGAAAGACGGCGAGGTCGTGGGCCGGGGCTTTCATACCTGGTCCGGCATCAAGCACGCCGAGATCGTCGCTCTGGAGCAAGCCGGAGAGCTTGCTCGCGGCGCCACTCTTTACACGACGCTGGAGCCTTGTTCGCACCAGGGCCGCACGGGCTCCTGTGCCGAGGCGCTGATCGGCGCGGGCGTCGCGGCCGTGGTGGCCATCCATCAGGATCCGAACCCGCTCGTCGCCGGCCGCGGGCTGGCGATGCTGCGCGAGGCCGGCCTCCAGGTGGAGACGGACGCGACGCTGGCCCGGGAAGCCGAAACACTGAACGCGCCGTTCTTCCACTTCATGCGCACCGGCCGTCCGCTGGTCACGCTAAAATCGGCCCTCACGCTGGACGGCAAGATCGCCGCGCCGGAGGATAACTCGGGCTGGATCACGTCGGAGAAGGCCCGCGCGCACGTGCAGCAGATGCGCCACATGAGCGACGCCATCCTGACCGGGATTGGCACGGTCCTGGCCGACGACTGCCAGCTTACGGACCGTAGCGGACTCGAGCGCTCGCGCCCGCTGCTGCGCATCGTTCTGGACTCCCAGTTGCGCATCCCGCTGACTTCGAAGATGGTCACAACGTGTGTCGGCGATCTGATGCTGGTCTGCACATCGGTCGCGCCCGCCGCCCGCCGCCAGGCGCTGGAGGAGCGGGGCGTGGAAGTGCTGGTAGCGAACCGCCCGGGCGGCCGCACGAACCTGGCCGCCGTGATCGAGGAGTTGGCCCGCCGCAAGTATCTGTCGCTGATGATTGAGGCCGGCAGCAAGGTCAACTGGACCGCGCTCGAAGACGGCATTGCGGACCGCATCTTCTTCTACTACGCGCCGAAAATTCTCGGCGGCTTGCAGTCGCTGCCGGTCGCCGGCGGCATCGGCCGTCGGCGGCGCGCCGACGCCATTCAGTTGCGCGATCTCTGTCTGCACGTCGTCACTCCGGACGAGTTCGCGGTTGAGGGCACGGTGATTAAGGGTTTGGTGTCCAAACCCGCGGGAGTGAAGTGATGTTTACGGGTATCATCGAAGAGCTTGGCACCGTGGAATCGATCCAGACCGGCGGCACTTCCGGCCGCCTGCGCGTGCGCGCCCCCCTGGTCTGCGCGGATCTGCATGAGGGCGACAGCATCTCGGTGAACGGCGTCTGCCTGACGGCGGTCGGGTTGCGCGGCCCAAGTTTCGATGCGGACGCTTCGCCCGAGACGCTGAGCCGCTCCAGCCTCGGCAGCCTGCGGCCCGGTGGCATCGTCAACCTGGAGCGCGCGTTGCTGCCCACCTCGCGCCTCGGCGGCCACATCGTGCAGGGGCACGTCGATGCGACAGGCGAGGTGGTTGCCGCGCAACCGCTCGGCGACGGCAACTGGTGGCTCAGCGTGCGTTACCCGGCCGTGCTCGACCGGTATCTCGTTCTGAAGGGTTCGATCGCCGTCGACGGCATCAGTCTGACCATCGCTTCCATCGACGGCGGCGTCTTCGGCCTGGCGATTATTCCCCACACTTGGGAGCAGACGAATCTGCGCACGCGCCGTCCGGGCGACGCGGTCAACCTGGAGACCGACATCCTCGCCAAGTACGTGGAAAAGCTGCTCGCGGGCGCGCCCGCCGCGCCGAAGCTATCGGTCGAGCGGCTTATCGACATGGGATACTGAGCTTTTGACGGACCGGCTCCGTGGCCTGCGTCCAGTTGGAACGATTGGAGCACGTACACGATGCGTGTGTTTTCTCTCTCCCGGCGAATCGCCGTTTTCACATTGTTGGGAATCCTGACAGCCGACGCACAAACCCCGGCTGGCCCTTACGACACCAAGGCCGACGCACAGAAAGACATCGCCGCCGCGCAGCGGCGCGCCGCGGCCTCAAAGAAGTACGTGATGGTGATCTTCGGCGCCAACTGGTGCAAGGACTGCATCGTCCTGCATAAGCTTCTGGACGAGCCTGCAACGAAGGCCTATGTGAACGCCCACTTTGAGATCGTAGGCGTCGATCTCGGCCGGTTCAACAAGAACATGGACGTCGCCAAATCGCTCAAGGTGGATCTGGACAAGGGCATCCCCGCCGCGGCGTTTCTTGCTTCCGACGGCAGCTTGATCGGCGACACCAACAATGGCGAACTCGAGGCGTCGCGCAATTATCACTCCGAGATGATCCTGCACTTCCTGCACGAGGTCGTGGATCACCACAAGATCGTCAGGCCGCAATAGGAATCCGCGAGATCGCCGGGCAGCGCAACAGCCTGCCCGGTCTCTACTCGTACCGCAGCGCTTCCACCGGATCGAGCCCGGCCGCCTTCACCGCGGGCCACGTTCCGAAGAAGAGTCCGATCGATACCGACACGCCAAAGCCCATGCTCACGGCCCAGGCCGGCACCTTCGAAGGCAGTTCGGGAACAAGCAGACCGATCAACAGCGTGAGCACCACGGCGACTCCCACACCCAGCGCTCCGCCCAGTCCGGTGAGCGTGACGGCCTCCATCAGAAACTGCGTCACGATATCGGTCTTGCGTGCGCCCAACGCCTTGCGGATGCCAATCTCCTTGGTCCGCTCTGTAACCGAGACCAGCATGATGTTCATCACGCCAATGCCGCCCACCAGCAGGCCCAGGCTCGATAGCGCGATGGAGACCAGCACGACCACGTTCAGGATCTTGTCGAGCTGTTTGACGATCTGATCGGCGGTGGTGAGGCCGAAGTCGTCCTCGGCGCCCGCCGGCGTGTGCCGCACGCGGCGCAGCAACTGGCGGATCTCCTCCTCGGCGTCGTCCTTCTTGCCCGGCTTCGCCTTGGCCACGATGCTATAGCGATCCTCGTTGGGAAAGTGCTGCCGCGCGGTCTCGAGCGGGATCATCACCTGGATATCCTCGCCGTTCTGCCCGAAAAAGCCGCCCTTCGCTTTGGCAAAGACGCCGACCACCGTGTACTCTCCGCCCGCCACGATGAGCGTGCGGCCCAAAGGCTTGCCATCTGGAAACAGCGCCTCCGCGACGAGCGCGCCGAGATCGCAAACACGCATACCTCGCGCGTCTTCGTCCGGCGTGAAGAATCGGCCCTGCGCCAGATCCCGGGGGGAGATTTCGAGGCTGTTGGCGGAGGCTCCGACGAAGAAAATGTTGTCGGTCTCGAAGCCCGGCACGCGCCCTGTGATCGGCCCGTTCGCCTCGGAAGTGATGTAGACCCAGGTCGAGACGTCTACCACGTCGCGCACCGACTGCTTGATCAGCGCGGCGTACTCGGGCTTCATCGGTCTGCGCTTCTGCTCTTTCGGAGTCAACGGAGCGTTGGGATCCTTGCTCACTCGCTGTACGAAGATGTTGTCGGGGCCGAACGATAGAAAGAAGACTTCGATTCCCTCCTTGAGTCCGCTCGTCAGGCTACCCACCGTCACCACGGTTGTAATGCCGATCACGATGCCCAGAATGGTCAACGCGCTGCGAAAGCGATGCGTCCACACCGCGCTCAGCGCCATCCCGAGATTCTCCCCCGCCAGGTTGGCGAACGTGCCTCGCATATCACCTCAGACTTCGACTCAAAACCGCAAACATATCACTCCGCCCGCAGAGCTTCGACGGGATCCATTCGCGCGGCCCTCGCAGCCGGATACCAGCCCGAAACCACACCCACCGCCGAGCTGACAAACAGCGCGAGAAAGATGTAAAACGGACTCACGCCCAGCGGG
>Ga0302140_10000885_pt1 | contig 39376 bp, 30 predicted proteins | sample I_Bog_E1_1_FD_202095 | JGI IMG/M metagenome (GOLD analysis project Ga0302140, IMG submission 202095) | Peat permafrost microbial communities from Stordalen Mire near Abisko, Sweden - I_Bog_E1_1 | ecosystem: Environmental > Terrestrial > Soil > Wetlands > Peat | place: Sweden: Abisko, Stordalen...
GTGAGAGTCCAAATTTTATATTTGGTTTCTCGAACTTAGTTAACAACCAAAGGGCGTTAACCTCATTAAAAAATGATTTTGTGTGAATCACTTACTCAGCGAGTGTATACGAGTCGAGCTTCCTCATCACGCAAAATAGACTAGCATACTGACTTGTTATTTTTTTGAATATGCCTTAATGTACTATTAACATGCTTATGATATAATTAAATAAAAACCTTTATACATAAATGTAAATTTCTTTTCTTAATTTTAGAAAAGAAATTTCAAACAGTATTGAACACCACTTAAAATAATAAATATTTTCATCTTAAGTAAGATATTTTAACCTATGACCGCACTATTTAATTGTAACTATCTTTTTTAGTCTTTTTTTGTTATTTTTCCATATTGTGTATAAGAAATCTTTTTTATATAATAAATACATAATCTTTTAGGGGCGGTGATCACTATTCATAAGATTAATAAAAAATATGTTTTAGCTATACTTTTAACATTTATATTTACATTTTCAAGTTTACCCTTAGATGCCTTATCATTTACAGGTATAAGTCCATCGAATAGCACAACAGCTTTTGCTAAATCTAGTAGTAGTTCAAGCTCTAGTAGTTCAATATCTAAGAGTGGATTTAGTTCTGGCTCTGTTAGTGGTTCATCAAGCAAATCTTCTACTAGTACCAGTAATGATTCAACTAGTTCAAAGAGTGCTGAAGGATTTAAATCAGGTGATTTTTCAAGTGGTAGTAGCAGCTCAAACGCTGGCTCTGATTCCAGTACGTCTTCAAATAGTGATGGTGCCGCAAAGGGATTTAGTAGTGGTTCATATTCTACAACTGATAAAAATAAAGCTGACAGTTCTTCTAATACAAATGATAATAAAAGCAGTAACACCCAAACCTATAATAGTGGTTCTAACAGGAGTTCCTTCTGGCCATTCTTTGGTGGAGGTGGTGGATATTTTTACAGACCATTTTATTTTGGTTCAGCTTCTAGCTCAATAATTAATGCTTTAGCTTTAGCTGGAATATTTATATTAGCTATTATATTAATAAAAATATATCTAAATAAAAAAAGAAAATAATAAAAATTTTTGGAGGTAGTAATATGGGAATTTTTTCAAGAATGTCAAATATGCTTAAATCAAAGGTAAACACTACATTGGATGATATGGAAAATCCAGTTGAGTTATTAGATCAAAAATTAAGAGATATGGATGAACAATTTAATAAAGCTAAATTAAGTTCAGCTCAAATTTTAGGTAATGTTCATGAAATTGAAAAGAAGTTAACTCTTTCTAAAAAGGAATCTGAAGATTATGATCAAAAAGTAAAATTAGCTTTAAGTAAAGAAAATGAAGAACTAGCTAAAAGAGCTTTAGCTAAAAAAGTTGAAATAGATAAAAAAATTATTTCTTTACAAGCAAGCTATGACAACTCTAAAGTTCAAGCTGATACATTAAAATCAAATCTTAGAGCTTTAGAAGAAGAAATAACAAAAACTAGAAATTACAGAGATGAAGCAGCTGCAAGATTGGCAAATGCTGAAGCTTCTCAAAAAGTTAATGAGGTTCTTGCTAATGTACAAACTAAGAGTAACTCAATACAAATTGATAATATAGAAAGAAAAATTCAAAGAAAAGAATCTCTTGCTCAAGGCTTGGGGGAATTAAGAGACTTAGATAATTTTGATAGTGAGTTTGCAAAATTAGATGAAGTTGATTTAGACCTTGAATTAGCAAAATATAAGAATAAATAGGTGTTAATATGGATACTAACAAAAATATAGATTTTATCAATCAAGAAAGAAGATATTGGGGAAAAATTTATACTGATGTAGCTTATGCTATAAGTGAGATATCCCCCTTTGTCTCTGAAAGAGATTTAAATATACGAAAATATTTTACTAAGGCATCAATACTTCAAGAATATACTAAACTTTTGGATTCTGCTGAAGCTGATTGCAAAAAGAAATCTTTATTTTCAATGTTCAAATCTACTCCAATCATTGCCCTTCTTCAAGATTTCAAGGCTAAAAATAGAGAACATTTTAAACAGTTAGAAAAGTGCTCTCATTGTGAATGCTTAAACTGCACTTTTGATTGCAATTTCAAAAAATGTTCAAGCTGTAGAAGTGGATCTTTGATTTGCTCTTGTGATAAAAAAAAGGTCAATGTACGAAAATTTGATGATTTTACACTAGATCTTACTAACAATGACACCAAAAGAGCTTCAACATATAAAGTTTTAGCTGTTGTTGAAGATTGTACTTTAAATAATTTGTACATTTTACTAGAGAATATAACTAATTCCAGTGATAAATTAGTGCTATACTATTATCCAGGAATTAAAGAATACTCCTATGGTGAAATAACAGATGCTGCTGAATTTGATTTCGTGATTGAAACTTATCAAAATGCAGAATAACTAATTCTCAAACTACGGGTATTGCGAAATATCGATACTCATCGTAAAACTATAGTTAAGTGTGTAAACTACCGAAATGAAGGTCATGCATTTGTTCGGGTTACTCAGGATGTAACACCTCCACAAAAGCATGACCTTCATTTCTAGTATATATACATTTAAGGTATAAGTGCAATTTATAAGCTTGGTATCTATAGTGCGCCTAAATTTAGAATTGTTTAACAAATACCGCAAATGTAGTTAAATAATACGATGTTTTAATAAGCTATTTTAATTAATGATGCTTTTATATAATCTAAGGGTTCTGAAAAATTTAGAAATGGAAGACTTGCCTTTGTGGAACAAATGCAGGTCTTCCATTTCGATTAATTAGTAGTAATCTTAAGGCACAATCAAATAAATAACAAGTCCATTTGCCAGCCTATTTTCCATCATGCTGCGTCGGCAAATTGACCTAATAGGCCCGCTATGAGGGCAATTCGTCTCCTTGCCTGATGAAAAATATTCATGGCAACTTTGGACCTGTTATTTATTTTCATGTGCCTAAAGTTTTAATATTACTGCAAGTATTTTTATATTTCGCATGCCTATATTAGTGAAAGTTATCTTTATCCTTCATCATACATGGAAAAATGTTGTATTTCTAAATCTTTTCTCTTTTCCATTTCATTGAAACAATAGTGTATTATATCACTTCTTTTTATTATTCCTATAAAGGTTCCATCATCATCAGTTACTGGCACAAAATTTTGACTTACAGCTAATGATATTAGACTTTCTATATTGGAAGTTATAGATACAGACTTTTGGGTTATTCTCCTAGGCACATCTTTAACCTTAATAGATTCAGTATTCTTAAAGTTCAAATTATTAGTATTTTTTAATTTCCATAATAAGTCTCCTTCTGTTAATGTTCCTACATATTTTCCTTCTCTATCTATAATTGGTATTGCCGTATATCCGTAGTGTTCCATTTTTTCCATAACTTGTCTCATTGTTGCATCTTGATTTTCACATACTACTTCGTTTTTAGGTGTAAGAAAAAAGGCTATATTCATAAATAAAATCCTTTCCTTAAATGTATTCATTTGATTTTTGTTTACAGGTTTATTTTATCACATTTTAATTTAAAATTCTTTAAAGAAATTATTACTTATTATTTAATATTTGTTTAAATTTATCTCTTCACATCATAACTTTCTAATTTGTAAACATAATTTAAATATGCTTCATTTTTTAGAATACTATTAACTTCATTATATGCTTCTTCTCCTTTGAGGGTTTTTTTAACTATAACTTCACACAAAACATTACTTTTACATTTAAGACATGTACCTACAGCAGCAAATCTCCAATTTAAAAGTTTTATTGGCGTTTCTAGTTCAACTTTCTTTCCGCATTTAGGACACTTTAGCATTAATTTTTCTTCATCAATTTTTATATTTTCAAGATTTGATACATGTATTGCTGGCATATTATATATATCTTTAACCAGATAATTTCCAATAGCTCTAGAATTATATACCCTTCTAAATACATCTACTGTGTATTTGGCATCATTTAATGCATCATGTAATTTTGTATCATCTACTTTGATTTTCAGTTCATCTAAAGCTGACTTAAGCCCTAGTACTTTCTTATGGGCCAACATCTTAGTTGCATATTCTTGAATATCTAAATATTCATCTAACCAACTTAAATCCGCATAATTATACTCATTAGCATTTATAATCAATTCTACAACATCGTCTTTGGCCCATGAGCAAAGAACATCACCTTCTTCAAACATATCTTTAAGTTTGTTTATAGCTTCCTCAAAAGGTATTCCCCTTTCATTAAGTATATCCATATCTATTTTAGTAATTTCAGTTACTATAGGATTAATTACAGGAAACACTGTAGGCTTTACATATTCTCTAATTTCACTTATAGGTTTCATATACTTATCTACTTTTACAGCTCCTATTTCTATAATCTCATTTTCTAACCCTACTGAAGCAAAATCTCCATGTTTTTCAAAAAAATCCTTATAATAATTAGTTATGTTTTTTAAATTGTTAAACTCCAAATCAATAATAATATACCCCATATCTATTCCTTTCTAATGTAGGCATATGTAAGAAAATAACACGAAATAGACTAGCATGCTGACTTGTTATTTTCTGGAATATGCCCTAAATTTCTATCCCTGCAAGTTTCATTAAATGAATTGCATTTTGTGTTTCACTCTTTCCATTTCTTAATATATAATCAAATTTAATTTTATCATTTTCATAGAATTCTCTAAAGTTATAATTTATTATATTTTTATTTTCTTTTTCTAAGTCACATAATTCTAAATCATGGGTAGATACAATGCCTACGCCTCCATATTGAATTAATTGTTTAATTAGCACTATAGCTCCAACATGCCTATCCTTAGAATTAGTTCCTTTAAATATTTCATCTAAAAGAAAAAATACCTTTTCTCCTCTTTTACATGCTTCTATTAATATTTTTATTCTTAAAATTTCTGCATAGAATGATGAAATACTTTCTTCTAAATTATCTTTTGTTCTCATGCAAGTATATATATTCATAATTCCACATGAGAATTTATCTGCACACACTGGTGCTCCTATATAGCTAAGAAGTAAATTTACACCTAAGGTTCTTAAGAATGTACTTTTACCAGACATATTAGAACCTGTAATTAGTGATACCTTTTTTTCTCCTCTTAATGAAAATGTGTTTCTAACTGCTTTCTTTCCAAGTAGTGGATGCCCTATATTACTTCCTTGTATTTCGTTTTCATTTAAAATGAGAGGATAAGTCCATTTTTCGTTTTCAAAAGAAATATTACTTATACTAGATAATGCATCTATTTCATACATTGCTTTAAGCCATTCTTCAAGTTTCTCGCCATTTCTTTCTCTCCATTTTTCTAAGCTTCTCATTAAAAATACATCTGAAAATAAAAATATATTCAATATTAAATAATATGCATTATATGCACTATTACCTGCCCAATCTAGTATATTTGAGAATTTTTTCATTTCTTCTTTACAACTTAATTTATCATTTTTTAATTTACTATTTAAGTTTTTTAAATACACCGAATTAAAATTTTCATTTTCTATTAAACATAAGATTCTACTATATCCATCCACACTATTTTTTATAGATTCAAATAATCTAAGTTCTTTTGCCATACTCTTAGATAACATCTTAACAACAATAAAATTCACCATAAGATCTAAAATTAAAAATGATTCTGGTATTATTCCTTTAATTGCTAAATATATTGAAAAAATAGTTGCTAGCATAAAGGTACAAGCAATTGCCACTCTTAAAGGGCTTGAAGATTCTTCCCCCTTGCTCCACTTAATTAAATTATTTAAATCATCATCTTTTGATTTCTTTAAGCTACCTTCAACAATTATTTTTTGCCTCAATACAGCTTTTTCTCCCAGCTCTCTTATAGCTCCTTGCCTATCTTTTATCTCATTATTAGTTAAAACTTTTTCTCTTTTTAATAATTTTACTAATTCCTCTCTTCCGCCATTAGTAACTGTGGAATTAATGTATTGAAAAATCGAGTTATTACCAAATGCATCCAAATCATTTATAAATGAATGTTCATCATCTAAATATTCTGAGCCATTATCTTTAAAATTTTTAAACTCTCCTGATAATCGTTTAATCCCTTTTTCATTAATATTTATTAACAAATCAATTCTTTTTTTATATTCAAATATATTATTATGATAAAATACTAAAACTAAAAAAATGATTATAAAAAATATAGTTAGAACTATAATCAAACTGATTTTATTTTGCCTATATAAAAAATAATCAACTAAAGCACATAATAGTACTAATGCTAATCTACTCCATCCAATAATATTTACTTTAACACTTATATCACTACTTTCTTTACTATTGTTTTCTATATTATTTTTATAAAATTCTTCTGCTAATCTCATAAGTCCTCCTCTATTATTTTATTTTTATTATTAAGGCACGTGAAAGAAAATAACAAGTCAATGTGATGCAAGTTTTACACTATTTATATTATATTCTTACTATTTCTATTTTACGTTATTAGAAAAATGTGTCAATTACTTACTCAGCGAGTGTATACGAGTCGAGCTTCCTCATGACACAAAATAGACTAGCATGCTGACCTGTTATTTTTTTGAATATGCCTTAAGAATAAAGCAGATTAAAATATCTTAAAATAAATATACGATATTTTAATCTGCTTTACTTTGCATAGTTTGACCTTATAACGCTATGAACTAACATTTTTATTTTTAACTTTATTTCTAACAAGCGTTTCTCCCCTATTGGTTTTTCCTGACTGTATTTCAAATTTATTTAAAGATGATATAAATGAAGATAACTTTGAATATCCATAGTTCCTTGTATCAAAATCTGGATAACGCATATTAAGTTTATTTCCAACTTCCCCCAAATTTGCCCACCCCTCTTCATCAGAACTCTCTGTTATTATATTCTTTATAGATTTTATTAACTCCCCTAGATTTGCCAAGCCATCTTCTTTTGGAGTATGTTGCTTTTCTAACACCTCATCAATATTATTAATATTTGTAATACTTCCAGCTAAAACTTCAAGATACTTAAACTTTTCACAAGCTGATATGAAAGGTGTAGGTGTTTTCTTCTCTCCCATACCAACAACATACATTCCAGCTTCTCTTAAACGTGCAGCCAGTCTTGTAAAATCACTATCGCTTGAAATAATACAAAAGCCATCTACATTTTTTGAATAAAGTATATCCATTGCATCAATTATTAATGCTGAATCTGTTGAATTTTTACCTGTTGTATAATTATATTGTTGAATTGGAGTAATAGAATAATTAAGAAGTACATTCTTCCATGAAGCAAGTTGTGGCTTTGTCCAGTCTCCATAAATTCTTTTATAAGTTGGTGTTCCATGATTGGAAAGTTCATCAAATATATATTTTATATATTTATCTGATACATTATCTGCATCAATTAAAACTGCAATCTTTTTATCATTTTCCATTTATCATACCCCTTATCTCAATAATTTAGTATTTTTTTAATATTCACATATTTTATTTTATATACTAACCCCCATTCCGGCTATCGCCGGCACAAATAGGAATGAAAGAGTGCCGATTTAGCCCATTTAACTTTACAATACTTGTATTTATTGTAAATTTGATGTATTATGATTACACCTTTTCAGTGTTATTAAATGTTGCTCTCCCGGTATTTACAAATCTGGAGCTATGGTCAGATTATTGTAAATATGCAGGTGTTATGGCAACAAGGTGCAAAAGAATCATTTACCATAGCTTTCGGATTATTATTAATCCTTTACCAATCGAATATTTTTAAAATTTGCCCTGTTTAGGGCTTTTTGTCGTGTTATCAACACCAAAAACCTATCTTTCACACTAGCCCCTAATAATGGCAAGTAAATCACTAAAAATGGAATTAACATTGCTACTGTGTTCACCATATATTATCCCCTTAATATTTTTGCTCTTACATAATATTGTATCACTTTTTTAATGAATTTTTGCAATTATCTTACTATTTTTATTTACAAAAAGTATTCACTTCAAGTTAGGCACAATCAAATAAATAACAAGTCCATTTTCCAGCCTATTTTCCATCATGCTGCGTCGGCGAATTGACCTAATAGGACCGCTATGAGGGCAATTCGTCTCCTTGCCTAATGAAAAATATTCATGGCAACTTTGGACCTGTTATTTATTTTCATGTGCCTAATTTCATAGATAAAAAAGACTACCTCTCAAAATATCTTGAAAGACAGTCTTATAATATTTAAATGCACTGTGAATTTTTAGTATAATTTATGCTCTATTCAGCCTTATTTGATTCTTCTGATAAACATTTATATATTTCATCTAAGTTGTATCTTATAGCTTCAATATAACTCTTATCATCTTCTTTAGATTCTAGTGTCATTATTGGAACTACTTTAGCTCCAACTTCTTTTGCTAAAGTTTCTGAAACTTTAGGACTTGCTAGTGATTCTGAGAAAACAGTCTTTATGTTATTTTCCTTACAAAAATTAACTAAATCTTCTAATTGCTTTGGAGTTGGTTCTCCATCAGCAAATAAATTTTCTACTGATTTTTGTGTTAATCCAAAATCTCTACATAGATATCCAAAAGCAGCATGACCTGTTATAAAATTCTTTTTACTTAATGTATCAAATTTAGGTTTATATTCATTATATAAATTTTCTAATTCTCCTTTAAACTCATTATAATTTTCTTCATAATAATCTTTGTTGTTCTCATCTAGTTTAACAAGAGTATTTTTTATATTTTCAGATTGTATTTCTGCATTTTTTAAGCTTAACCAAATATGAGGATCAACAGCATTTCCTTCTTTTCTAGCTTCCACTCCTGTACTTGAATCAAGGATGACTACATCTTTACCTTTAATAACTTCATTAACTTGATCTACCCATGACTCCATACCTAATCCATTATAAATGAAAGCCTTACTCTTAGTTAACGCTTCAAAGTCTTTAGTTTTAGGTTCATAATCATGAGGTTCCATATTTTCTGGCACCAAACAAGTAACCTCTACTTTATCTCCACCAATTTTCTCTACGAATTCTTTCAATGGATATATTGAAACAGTAATATTTAATTTATCATTAGTTGTATTTTGTGTTGTAGTTTCTGTCTTAGCTCCACACCCTATTAGCATTGCCCCCATTAATATAGCTAAAACACCTGAAATAATTTTCTTTTTCATATTATACCTCCATTTTGCATCTGATTTGCATTTGCAACTCCGTTTATAATATTACTGTTAAAGTTTAAATATGTCAATATAAGCTATATTCAACAAAATATATCTCACCGAAATAAAAGGTATGCATTTGTCACGGTTACTGAGGATTTTGCTAGGTGCTTCTAAGATCACAAGTTGTGCCGTTAATTCAATATAATTAAATTATACTCATAGCAATCATTATATAAAATTGACTTTTCTATTTCTTGGCAAGTAAAGAAGATTATTTGAGCAAAATCTTCTTTAATTAAAAGTTTTACTGCTTTTTTTCTTCTTTCATCATCATATTGGACAAAAGCATCATCTAAAAATATTGGAACCTCTTTATTTTTAAATAGCATATTTATGAAAGAAAGTCTTAACGCTAAATACAGTTGATCTTTAGCCCCATTGCTTAATATATCTCCATCAAACAACATTCCATTATTTCTTATCTTAAGCTTATAGTCTTCTGATATTTTAGCTTCTTCATAGCCTCCATCTGTTAATAAATTAAATTTCTTTACAACTTTTTCATTTAAATCTGGACCTACATTTTTCCTAATTTCATCAAATGATTCTTGAAATATATCACTTGCTATCTCTAGTGCTTTAAATTCTTTTTCTAACTTTATAATTCTTTCCTTATTAATTAATATTTCCTCTTCTATTTCTGGAATTTCCCTCTTTCCCAAATATCTTTTTTCTATAAGATGCTCTAAGTCTTTTATTTCTTTTTCCGCTTTTAACAATTCGTTTGATTGTCTTCTAATTTCAATATCTATTTCTTCCTCTGACTCATAAGAATAATTTATTTCTTGGCTTATTATTTGTCTCATTTCTTCCTTTATTTCATCTATATTCCTATCTTTCAGTAAAACTTTATAAGTTTCCTCTACATTTTGAAGTGCATTTTGAATTTCTTTCATCTTATCCATTTTATCTTTATATTCTTTTAATGTAATATGTAAATCTATTATTTCTACATTTTGTAATCCAAGTATAGAAACTTTTCTTCTTATCTCATCCTCTTTATCAACTAATTGTTCATTGATATTTTCTATTTCTTGCTTAATTCCATTAACTTCATATTCACGTCTATTTATATCTGCCTTTAATTCTTCATAAAATTCCACTTGTTCTAACACCTGATCCAATGACTCACATGACAATACACTATATAAGGATGCTATTACGCCTTTGTTTCTATTATAATTTGATTTTAACTTTGTAATATCATATTTATTGAGTTCATATTCTTTGTCTTTGGCAACTAAAGATATACTATCTTTATAGTTTTTATATTTATCATATTGTGTCAGTTTATTAATAAACTCCTCATAGGTTGCAGAAGTTGTTTCATTAATATAAACATTTAACTTGTCTTCATATTCTGTAATTCTTTCTTTTAGATTTTCAACTGATTGATTATTCTTTTTAATAAAGTCAATATTCTTTATCACTAGAGAATATTTTAAATATAATCTGATCAATACAATAAATACAGGTATGCACATGATAACAGCAGGAATTATTTGATTTATTACTGCATAAACAAAGATTAAAGAACTAATGATTCCAATTAAATAAACTAATTTTATTTTTTTATGAAAATTCTTTAAACTTCCTTCTGGTTTACTATAACTTTGACTTTCTATTTTATATTTTAATTCCTTTAGTCCTTCTTTATAAAAATTAAGTAATTCTTCTATTTCATCTCTATGTTTTTCTATAAATTCTAAATTCCCAATATTCGTAGCTTGCTTACTTATATCCATTTTAAATCTAGAAATTGAATTTTGAATATTAACAATATCATTAATCTTTTCTTCTATGTTCTTTTGTTCAAGTTTTAAAGTGTATATCTTTTCCTTTATATTATTTCCCATTGAAGAAAATACACTATAACTTTTCATATTTTCATTCTTTTCTTTTAATTCCTCTTGTAACTCATAAAGTTTATTTAATTTTTCTTGTTTTACATCTAATAAACTTAAATACCTTGAACATTTTTCATTGATTTCGTCTAAGAGCTCAAATGTTATGTAATCATCACCTTTTTTAAGCTCTTCACTTATAGCTTCTTGTTTTCTTTTTAGCTCTTCTCCTTTTATCAAATAGTTACTTATTTCTTTATAATCTTTTTGAAGTTTTATCTTCTTAATATATTTTTTATATAAATCTAATTTCTGAATTTGTTCTTTTATATTCACTTTATATTGTTTCTTTTTTAATAAACTTTCCTCATTATCAACATTTTCTTCCCCTAATTTATAAGCTTCCCATAATTCTGTTTTGAGAGAATTATTATTTTCTTTTAATAAATCTAATTCTCCACCTTTTCTACTTGCCACCAATTGTTTTTTTCTTTTTTCTAACTTTTCAATAACTTTCTTTACAGAAGTATTTTCATCACCAGTATTATATATGTTAGTTATTTTCTCCATTATTTCTTCTTCTTTATCTTTTGAAACCATAACACCTAACTGACTTATGAACAAAGTTTTCACAAAAGTAGCTAAATTTATATTAAAGAAGTCTTTTCCTGGTTCATTATTATGTTCAATTTCTATGACTTCACCAGTTATTTCATCTAAAATTTCACAAGTATCTTCCCTTTTAGTTGTTCCAAAGCTTCGTTTTATAATATAACCTTTCCCTTTATAATCTACTATTAATTCACCCGAAATTTTTTCTCCAGTTAAAGGCAAATATTTTTTTCTATCATTAAATTTGCCTCTAGAACTATCAATTCCATATAGCCATATTTTAATGAAATTTTCTATAGAACTTTTTCCTTGCTCATTTTTTCCGTAAATTAAATTAAACCCTTTTGTGAAATTTAAACTTTTCCCCTTGAGCCCAGCAAAGAATTCAATATTAACCTTTTTAATTAATGTATCATTCATAAATCTTTACCTCTTCACCTGAAATACTTTGAAGCCCTATCTTTAGTGCTAAATTTATGCTTTCTCTTTCTTCTTCTGTTTCTGCATTTTGTAATCTTTCGTATATTTTTTTAGCAAATATACTTTTTAATGAATATCCTTGGATTAATTTGTTTACATCTAATTTAATTTCACTTTTATCTATAACTTTTATAAAATGAAATTCATTCTTAAGTGATTCTTGCAAAAATTCTTCATTTAATGTAAAGTCTTCGCATACCTCTCCTCTTAAAATTATCTTATAAAAATTATTTTTCCTATAATTACTTGGAATTTCATTAATAATCTTATTTGTTACTTCATTATATCCAAAGCACCCTTCAATATTTATTTCTTTTTCATAATAATTTCTAATTGATGTTCTAATAAACTTACTTTCTACAAATTTGTCTTTAAGCTCTATTAAAATTATTCCCTTATCTTCAAGCTCATCAAATCCTCTTCCTTGAGGACAGCCACTATAACTATAATAAGTATTCTCTATCTTTTTAACTTCTGAAAACTTATGTCTATGTCCTAATGCTATATAATCCATGTTACTTCTAGCTATATCTTCTTCCGTAATGGGATTATAATCATTGCCATCTTTGGTAGTCGTGATTTCACCATGAAGAACCATTATGTTATTATATCTATCTACTCTTTCAACTTCTTTTAATAATGATTTATTAACATGAGACGCATTAAAACCAGCTCCCCAAACTACAGTATTCAAATCTTTCAAAATGACACTTTCCATGCCACCTTTAAAAATATGCACATTAGTAGACCAATCTATAATGCTATAAAATGATTTTTCATTAAATGGATCATGATTTCCTGGACTTATAAAAACCTTAACTTTACTTATCTTTTCAAAACAGTTTTTGATAAAATAAAGAGTAGTTTTATTTACAGATAAATTATCAAATATATCACCTGCAATTAAAAGAATATCTATTTGGTTTTCCAAAGTCATTTTTATTATATTTTCAAAAACTTGCTTCAATTCTTCTTTACTTTTTAAAGCTTCTTTTGGTGTCATCCCACTAAATGGAGTATCAAAATGTATATCTGCACTATGTAAAATTTTAATTTTTTTCATATAATCACCTATAATTAATTTTTAGGCACGTGAAAGAATTGAATGTGCCTTATTGCGAACCTCTGTTCTATTTTATCACGAAATTTAAAAAGAGTCCAAAATTTTAAAGATTATCTACAAATGCTATGTATTTTAATTTTTCAAAGGACAAAAAAACAAGAGATACATTACATCCTTGTAATGCATCTCTCTGTTTTTGAATATGATTATGTTATTTTTAACATACACATTTCTCAAATATAATTTAGAACCATATAAGTCTTAATTATATTCTGTGCTCATATTCTTCTACCATTCTTTTTACCATTTCTCCGCCTACTGAACCACATTGTCTTGAACTCAAGTCTCCATTATATTCTTTAAATGGTACTCCAAGTTCTTGAGCTACTTCGTTCTTGAATCTTGATAAACCTTGTTTTGCTTCTGGAACTAATGTACTACTCTTTGACATAACAATCCCTCCTCGGCTAATTTGGTATTTATCAATAGAAAAAACTTTATCAACTTTTCCTGCTGACAATAGTATTTTAACCTGTAGATGTTTTTTTATTCTGATTAATATAAGGAATACCTACAAGATTTATCCTTATATTAAATTACAAAGGATTGTCTCAAAATTAGTCGGCTTGAATTGAATTTTTTATTTTAGGCACATGAAAGAAAATAACAAGTCAGTATGCCTTAACTTCATAACTTAGACTTTTAATGCAATCCTTTTTTATATTGTTTTAGAGATATTCAAAATTATACAACTATACTTTTTAAAGTAGCTTCTATATCTATTTTTATATCTACAAAAGCATTGTTTTTCTCTCTTATAAAATAATTTAATAAATCAATTGCTATTAAGTTCATTTCATTAATATCTTTGTCTGTAATTAAGTTTTCATCTTTAATTTTCTTTAAATATTTATTCATATCTTTAAAAAATTTAACTATATAATCTTTAATTAAATCTTTTGATTCTATTTCTTGGCTTATACTTAATAATCTTTTTTTAAGATCTAGTACTTTAATTGGAAATAATAAATATATTTTTTTTTCAAATAGCTGTTTAAAATCATATTTCCAGCTTTTAATTACATTAATCTTATTATCTATATTTTGCCCCTTAAAATTAGATTTAATTTCATATACATCTGGTACTTCAATATTTGAATTCAACATTATTAAACATCTTGCATAGTTCTCTTTTATGCTTTTACTTACATTATCTTTTTCATATTCTCTTCTTTTATTTTTAAGGCTTACTATATTATCACAATTATTAGTCAAATCTATCTTACTTACTGTTATTGCTATATTTTCATCATCTTTAGTTTGAAACTGTATTTGATATTCAAATTTTCTATATTCATCTTCTGCTAAAATTCTAATATTATAGCTAGAACTTCTTAAAATCATCACTTCATCATTGTTTATAATATCTTTATTTTTAATATATTCAATTCTAGTATTTGCACTTAACTCATCATTATATATTGAATTAAAAAACTCTATTAATAAAATCTTATTATCTAACAAAAAAATTCTTTTCAGAATTCCATTTAATCTTTTTTCGTATTTAGTATAATTACTTTTTCCACAATTTAAATCTATAAAACCTTCTTGATTTTGAAAAAAGTCAAATTTCTCTTTAAAAGTAACATATGAGTTATTAGAGTCCTCTTGCATACTTTTATCTTTATCAAATTCTAATAATTTATCTTTATCTTTTCCTTTTCTTACTTCACTTAGTAACACTAATTTATTCATATCGTATTCCACCTCATAATGGATTATTACCATAATATGCTTATATTATACGAATATTGAATTGATTTCAATGGAATATAATACCATATAGACATAAACCGACATGTGTTTACATTTTAATATTTGATTTTACAACCATATTTTATTAATTTAATAAAATATAACCTTTAATTCAAATAATTTCAAAGATTTTTCGTGTTGTTTTTTCTATATTGTAAAATTCTATCTTTAAAGAATCACTTATGAGTTTAAAAACATTACTTATAATTCTGTAATGACACTTTAATTTCTGAGTATCCCTAACAATTATTTTTTAATACTACATAAAAATTCTTACTTATGAATTTTTTATTAGGCACATGAAAATAAATAACAGGTCCAAAGTTGTCATGAATATTTTTCATCAGGCAAGGAGACGAATTGCCCTCATAGCGGGCCTATTAGGTCAATTTGCCGACGCAGCATGATGGAAAATAGGCTGGCAAATTGACTTGTTATTTATTTGATTGTGCCTTATTAGGCATATGAAATAATTGAATATACCTTATGATTATGCCACAAAAAGGTCAAATAGACTCTCTAATCCACAGTATATAGGTATTCATGAAAGCTATTTATACATCATATTGTGTACTACAAATTGTTTCAGACCTTTTTGTGGTTTAATCACCTTATATATTTTTAATTGGCCTGTTGCAAAATAACTTAACAAATAAGGTATTTCAAAATAAAACTTACTTCCTATTTTGAAATACCTTATATATATTAATTATAATTATGAGCCTAACAATATTTTAAGACTTAGGCATTAGGCACATTCAAGAAAATAACAAGTTAAGGATGCTATATGAAAATGTAGTTAATATTGCTGCAATATTAACTATCATAACGATTCTCCTCTACTAAAGTTCTTCTCCATTAGTCTGAATTACTTTTTTGTACCAGTCAAATGATTTTTTCTTACTTCTTCCTAGCGTTCCATTACCATCATTATCTTTATCAACATAAATAAATCCATAGCGTTTTTTCATTTCCCCTGTTGTAAATGATACTAAATCTATACATCCCCAAGGAGTATATCCCATTAGGTCAACACCATCAAGTTCAACTGCTTTTTTCATTTCTGTAATGTGTTCAGCTAAATAAGCAATTCTGTAATCATCATTACATGAGCCATCTTCTTCTTTTATATCAATTGCTCCAAATCCATTTTCAACAATAAATAATGGTTTTTGATATCTTTCATACAATGTATTTAATGAATATCTTAATCCAACTGGGTCAATCTGCCATCCCCAATCACTTGCTTTTACATATGGATTTTTAATACTTGCAGAATGTCTTGATAATAAATCTTCTGTGTTTACATAATCAGATTTCACTGCATTTGACATGTAATAACTGAAGCCTACATAGTCAACACAACCTTCTTTTAAGATTTCAGCATCTCCTTCTTCCATCTTAATATCATATCCTTTTCTTTCCCATTCCTTATAAGCATAGCTTGGATAATATCCTCTACAATGAACATCTCCAAATAAATATCTATCATGCATTGATTCTACTTGAAGCATCATATCTTCTGGCTTACAAGAGAATGGATATATTGGTACAAATGAAATCATACATCCAATTTTGAAATCTGGATTTATTTCATGTCCTTTTTTAACAACTAATGCACTAGCTACAAGTTCATGATGGACAGCTTGATACATAACTTCTTCTCTATTGTCATCTTCATTAAATAAAATTCCTGAACATGTCCATGCAAATATATCAACATTAGTTTGCTTTTGGTTGTTTATTTCATTGAATGTCATCCAATGCTTAACCTTATTTTTATAACGTTCCATAACAGTTGTTGAATATCTAACAAATAAATCAACTACTTCACGACTTCTCCAACCACTATATTTCTTTACTATTCCATAAGGTATTTCAAAGTGTGATAGTGTGATTACAGGTTCAATTCCATACTTAAGCATTTCATCAAACATATCATCATAGAATTTTAAACCTTCTTCGTTTGGTTCAAGTTCATCACCATTGGAAAAAATTCTAGACCATGCGATTGAAGTTCTAAAACATTTAAATCCCATTTCTGCAAATAATGCAATATCATCCTTATAACGTCCATAGAAATCAATAGCTTCATGATTAGGATAATTTAATCCTTCAATTACTCCATCTGTAATTTCTCTTGGAACCCCATGTGCTCCAGCTGTCATTACATCAGCAGTACTAGGGCCTTTACCACCTTGATTCCATCCGCCTTCCAATTGATGAGCTGCAACAGCTCCACCCCATAAAAAATCTTTTTGAAATGCCATATAATATCCTCCTTATTATGTTACTTTATAGTCAATATATATCCACCTATTATTCCGCTTAAAATTACTGCCATTAGTGTATTCTTAGCCTTAGTCACTTTTCCACCTTGTATTTTAGATGATATAAAAACTCCTATACCAACAGCCCAAGCCATATCAATCCAAACAGTTCCACTTTGTTTTATTAAATGATTGTTAACTCCATGATTTATTATCCACATGGTACCTGGTATAAGCATGGCTGCTATAAATCCACCAATTGCACCAAACCAATTTACTAACTTGCCCCATAGTATTATAACTAAGAAAGAAAATATAGCTGCTCCAGTTATTGTCATTATAATTTCTTTAACTGTCATTCTTTACACTCACCCTGCCTATTTAATATCTTTTGCAAATAGCCACCTAAAACTCCAGCTATTGCTCCTCCTATTAATACACAAATAAATGTAGGTATGGAACTTATAAATCCACTAATTCCTTTTAATAAACTATCTCTAATTAAAGAACATAAACCAACAGCTAATCCCATATCAATAAATACTGCCTCTTTTTTATTTTCTACTATTCCTAAATAATGATTTATAAACCATAGAGTTCCTGTTAATACTAATGCTGAAATCCATCCACCTTTAACACCATACTTATTTACAAAAATGCTCCAAGCAGTATTTAACACTATTCCTGCCATACAAAATCCAAGTGTGCTTCTTAAAAATATTTTAACCTTTCTCATAACTAAAACTCCTTGTTGAAATTTAGAATGAAGGATAACAGGTAAATCGTATCTTTAGCTTGCTATTTTCTTTCATATGCCTTAAAGTTCTTCTGCATTAGTTTTAATTACATTCTTATACCAGAAGAAACTCTTCTTTCTTATTCTTCTTAAATCCTTAAGATCAAATTCATCTCTGTTTACATATATGAATCCATATCTCTTTTGGAATCCTTGATGTGTACTTATAAGATCTATAGCTGACCATGGACAATATCCCATTAAATCTACTCCGTCAGTTATTGCAAGTCTTGCTTGTTCTATATGTTTTCTTAAATAATCGATTCTATAATCATCATTTATAGTGTCTTCTTCTTCAACTTTATCATAAGCACCTAAGCCATTTTCAGTAATAATTACAGGCAGTGCATATCTTTCATATACTTCTCTTAATGTATTTCTGAAACCCATCGGATCAATTTCCCATCCAAATTCAGTCTTTTGTAGATTGGGATTAGAAGCACCTTTGTAAACTCCTAAATCTCCTACTGAAATTTGTTGATCTCCACCTTGAGTAGATACTTCAGTATCTTCAATCTTACTCTCAGCAGCTGTTCCTGTGCAATAATAATTAAATGCTATAAAATCAGGATTTCCACCTTTTAAGATTTCCATATCACCATCTTCAATGATAGGTTCAATACCTTTTTCAACCATGTAACTCCAAGCTATTGGATTATATCTACCATGTACAGCCATATCTAAGTATAGCCAATTTCTTATTGAAGATTGATTACTAGCTGCAAGTATATCTTCTGGTTTTGAGCTTGCTGGATATATTGAGCTTATGTTTGGAGCTGGTCCTATCTTACCTTTTGGGCACATTTCATGACATAATTTCATTGTTTGTGCTTGAGCTAACATCATGTGATGATTTTGCTTATATAATTCTTTTTGAATGTTTTCTGCACCTGCATTAACAGTTCCTATTGCTGCTCCATGAAGAATCATCATGTTTTGTTCATTTATTGTAAGCCAATACTTAACCTTATCTCCAAAATGTTCAAACAATACTTTCGCATAATTCACAAATGCATTTACTGTTTTTCTATTAGACCAACCACCTTCTATTTGAAGTGCATCTGGTAAATCGAAATGATACATAGTAACTAATGGTTCTATTCCATATGATAACAACTCATCAATTAAGTTATTATAAAATTCAATTCCTTTAGGATTTACTTCTCCTACTCCATTTGGAATTATCCTTGTCCATGCAATTGAAAAACGATAAGTCTTAAATCCCATTTCTGCAAATAATGCAACATCTTCTTTATAATGATGATAGTGATCACTAGATACATTAAAATCTGGTGTACCTGGTATTACTTCTTTTGTATCTTGAACTGATAATCCTTTTCCATCTTCATTATAAGCTCCCTCTACTTGATAAGCTGATGTTGAAGCTCCCCATAAAAAGTCCTTTGGAAAATCCTTTAATTTTTTATGAAACATATAAACCCCTCCATATATATTTTTTATTTTCTCTCCTAAATTTCCTGTTTTCTTTTAATTTTATTTCAAAAAAAATGTATATTAAATTTAATTAATATACACTGTTATTCTTTAATTTTAATATATCATAATTTAAAGTAATTTTGCATTATTTGAGGTATTTAGGAACACATGCTACTTCTTAGGTATTTGTTTTTTCTAAAAACATGTTGTTTTTTGAATAAAAATATATGTATCAAATAACAAGACAGTATGATTCTGAGAATTATATATTTATTGCCCTTTAAATTCAAGTTTATTTTATAAATTTAAACTCCTGTAGATCGCTTTAGCAACCCCAGCATTATCATTTGTATCAGTTATGTATTTAGCTACTTCCTTTATCTGTGATAATGCATTTCCCATAGCAAAAGATTCTGTAAATTCTTTAAACATGGAACAATCATTAAAACTATCGCCAAGAACTATAACTTCATCTCTTTTTATCCCCATTTTTTCCACAACCTTGGCTAATATTAGTCCCTTTTGTGCTTCCTTATTATTTATCTCTATGTTTTTAGTAAAAGTTGAAGAAATGGCAAGGCCACCTATAGATTCTAATTTTCTTTTTACATTTAATGTAGTTTCTTCATCATTATAAAAGGCAACAAATTTTCCTATTTTAGTATCACTATTTAAAAATTGATCAATATCTTTAATATATTTTAAATTCACAAAATGTGGATGTGTTTCAGCTAATTTTATAGCATCTTCAAAACTTGTTTCTGGATCATAAGCTATAATTCTGTATGTAACTTCTGTCAACATTTCTTCCTTAGTATTAATAGTATGCAGTCCTTTATTTGTATAAATTTCAGCTACAATACTTTCTTTTATTACCATATCTATAATTTCACTCGCTTGCTCTCTTTCTATATAAACTCCTTCTAATACTTTGCCTTCTTCGTCTATATATTCTCCACCATTTAAAACTATACATTGACATTTTAAGTCACATTCATCAAGTAGTGGTTTAACATCTTCATACATTCTACCTGTTGCAATTGCAAATTTTATTCCCATTTCCTCAGCTTTTTTTATAGCTTCTGCATTTTCTTTTGATATTTTATGCTCACTGTTAAGTAATGTTCCATCCATATCTGATGCTATAAGTTTTATCATAATCTTAATTCCTCCATATTCATTCGTTACATTTACTCATTCGCTGTCGAATATTTCGTATCAAATACTTTATTATTTAGTATATAGATAACAAAATTTGTATTTATGAATTTAATTAGTTTATTTCTTCATTTAAATCTACTTATATTTTTAACATATACACTTTTATTATATAACATGATTATGCCACAAAAAGGTCAAATGGACTCTCTCATCCACATTATATAGGTATTCACTCAAGCTATTTATACATCATATTGTGTACTATAAATTGTTTCATACCTTTTTGTGGTTTAATCATAACATAATAAAAAAATAATGGACTGTTGCAAAATGGAAATTTAATATTCTGAATACCTTCCTGTATCCTATTTAAAATCCGTGTTGAGTGTTTTAAAGAAATGTTGTTAAAATTTATAATTATAAACCCTTCCTTATATTAATTTATTAATCCTTCTATTAGCTTATTAACACTGATAAAATCCTACTTTTTTTATTCTATCTATTTTATTATTCCATTTGTTTATTATTTTACAATATATATGTTCTAAAAAAGTTCATTCATATTAATTTGTTCTGCCGTTTTAATAATTACAAATAGGTTATCTTTGCAAACTATAAATTTTATTTATCAGAACTTATATATAATTTTTTCACTCTTTTTCATTTCTATATTTTTAATTTTTATCTAGTACTCCATGTTTTTAATTCTTAATTAGTACTCTATTTTCAATTCTTACTAATACTCTATATTTTTACTTCTTACTAACACTATATTTTTCACTTCTTAGGCTCCTATCTCTTTTGTACTTATAAACCTATTTCCAAAATACAGATAATGTATAATATCCACATAATCAATCACTCTATCCAAATTAAATAGTATAAAAAATGAAAGATATCCTTCCAAATACTTTGTAGCAACTCCTTTGAAAGTGCTAAGCCATTTATTTAAGTTTCTAATAATGTATTTTATTCTATCATCATATTCTACTTCTTTTACTATTTTTTTGTTATGTTCCTTTGCTTTTGTAGCGATATATCTCTCCTTATATTCAACAATATATGACCCCTTTTGAATTTTAGAATATATCTTTTCATCAAATACTTTCCAACTCCAACAATCCCTAAATATTGGCATGACAATCATTGAATCTTCGTCTCCTTTTGCTGCTATAATCCAAATATTGCTTCTTCTAGTTGTTGTTATATTTCTACACCCTTTTAAATTTTCTATGATTATAGTTTTATTCATATGAATATTTCCTTGTAATTTATTTGGTATGCTATCTAGTTTTAATCCATGCAAAATTTTATGTCTCCAATAAAATGCTGTTGCTAAATTTATATGCAATTTCTTAGCACAAACCCTTAATGATTTCTTTTTCATCATCAATTCAATGAATTTTATCCATTTATTTAAATCTTTCTTTGAATAGCTCCATATTGAATTTGTAGTATTTGAAAAAGTTTTTCTACATTCTTTACATCTATATCTTTGTACATCCTTATATGATCCATGTTTAATGTATTTATTTCCACCACAAAGTGGACAACATTCAATCTTCTTATTTTCATAAATGTCTTTTTTCAAAAAACTATTTATATGTCCTTTTAATTTCTTTGAATTTACACTTTTTTGTATCAAAAAGGTTCACCTACCTATATAATTTTTACTTTTAATTAATATACAGGTTGCAATTAAGGCACAATCAAATAAATAACAAGTCTATTTTCCATCATGCTGCGTCGGCAAATTGACCTAATAGGCCCGCTATGAGGGCAATTCGTCTCCTTGCCTGATGAAAAATATTCATGGCAACTTTGGACCTGTTATTTATTTTCATGTGCCTAACACTTTACATTATTAATTACAATATATACTTACTTCTTTTTAATGCTTGACATATAATACAGTTTCTAAACATCTTAACAACATTTATTTAAAACACTGGATACGGAAATAAATATTAACCTAGATTGGAGGATCACATAATTTTACTTGTATCTGTGCAATCGTAAATCATAATAAATGTTAATATAGGTTGCGGATTATCCCCAATCTTCTTACTTATAATTCTAATGTATGTTAGTTAATAAATAAATTTTATAAATACTTCTCAAAAATCTTCTTTATAGATTATACATTCTTTTAGTTTTTAGTTTTTTGGGGGTATTTACACATTTTTAATTGCTATAGCTGGTCTATACAATAAAAAAGGGCTGTTGAAAATCTTTTTATTTCAACAGTCCCTTTTGTATTTTTTTAAATTCTATATTTCTAATACATCTCGGTGAGTATATATACTGTCTGAATTTAAATTTCTTCACCATTACTTTGAATCACATTTTTATACCAATAGAAGCTCTTCTTTCTTGATCTGCTTAAATCTCCATTGCCATCGTTGTCTTTGTTAACATAAATAAAGCCATATCTCTTTTTCATTTCACCTGTTGATGCACTGACTAAATCTATGCATCCCCAAGGAGTGTAGCCTATTAATTCTACCCCATCCTCTACGGCTTCTTTCATTTCTCTTATATGCTCTCTTAAATAATCAATTCTATAATCATCATTAATTGAGCCATCTGAATTAACTTCATCCACAGCACCTAATCCATTTTCCACAACCATTAGTGGAATCTGATATCTATTGTAGATATTATTTAATGACCATCTTAATCCCTTAGGATCAATTTGCCAGCCCCAATCACTTGCTTTAAGATATGGATTTTTTACTCCTCCAAGTATGTTTCCTGAAGTTTTTTCTAATTCTGGATCTGAACTTACACAGTTTGACATATAGTAACTAAATGTATAAAAATCTACACAGCCTTCCTTTAAAATTTGTTCATCATTTTCTTCCATTTTAATTTCAATATTATTATCTCTAAAATATCTCTTTGCAAAACCTGGATAAGCTCCTCTTACTTGAACATCAGAACATAAGAAATTATTTAAATTATCTTTTTCTTGAGCCAAAAATACATCTTCTGGATTACAAGTTAATGGATATGAACACATATATGCAATCATACAACCGATTTTAAAATTATTATTAATTTCATGTCCTAATTTAACTGCTTTTGCACTTGCAATAAATTGATGATGAAGAGCTTGAAATCTTATTTGTGAACTATCATCTTTTTCTGTGTTAATTGAAAGCTCACCACCATCATTTAATAAAATTCCTGCTCCCATAAATGCACCAAATGGCATTGTTAAGCAATTTATTTCATTAAATGTTAACCAATATTTTACTACATCTTTATATCTTTTAAATATAGTCTCACAATATCTAACATAACAATCAATTACTTCTCTACCAGCCCAACCATTATACTTTTTAGTTAATCCAAATGGTGCTTCATAATGGGAGATTGTAACTAAAGGTTCAATGTTATATTTTTTAAGTTCTGCAAAAACATCATCATAAAATTTTAAGCCTTCTTCATTCGGTTCAAGTTCATCCCCATTTGGGAATATTCTAGACCATGAAATTGACATTCTAAATGTCTTAAATCCCATTTCTGCAAATAATTTTATATCTTCCTTATAATGATGGAAAAAGTCTATAGCTTCATGGCTTGGATAATATGTGCCTTCTTCTAATTCTTTAGTTATTCTTCTTGGAGTTGTATGCGTACCACCTGTCATAACATCAGCAGTACTAAGACCTTTTCCACCTTCTCTATACCCACCTTCAAATTGGTTTGCAGCTGTTGCTCCTCCCCATAAAAAATCCTTTGGAAATCCTTTAAATTTATTGTTTAACATTTTAATTCCTCCTATTTCGCCCCTAATTCTTCTATTTTTTCTTTAAATTGAGGTAAGTGTTTTTTATGTGCTATTAACATTTCATTTAGCAATTCTTTAGCAATCTCACCACTTGGCACTAATGGATTTATAGTCAATGCATGAAGAGCCTTATTATAATTTCCTGTAACTGCTGCTGAAATTGTTATTTCTTCCATACCCTTCATCATTTGGACCATGCCTCTTGCTGCTGGATCAAATTTACCCCAATTTATTGGCTGAGGTCCATTTGCTGTTATAATGCTTGAAACTTCTACAATACAATCATATGGTAAATCACTTAAAGCTCCATTATTTTTTGTACTAACTACCATATTAGTTTTCTTATCATTGTATATTGAAGCAATTAATTCACAAGCAGCGTCACTATAGTGAGTTCCGCCTCTCTTAGTTAATTGTTCTGGTTTATAGTCTAATTTAGGATCTTTATATAATTCAAATAATTCTGCTTCTGTTTTCTTTACTACTTCGGCTCTAGTTTCACCTTTTTTGTATTCTTCAATTTCATCTTTCAGCATATCATCTGTAATGTAATAATATCTGTGATATGGACAAGGTAATATTCCTAAATCTTTAATTTGCTCATAGTTAAATTTAATATCTTTAATGTTAGCTACACCAGCATCTTTTTCTTCTTTCTTTTGTGTTGGATCATAAAGCTTTCCTATTAATTCTTCAGTTCTTTCATTTCCTTCTTTATCCCATACTCTATGCCAGTGGAAATGATTTAGTCCTGCAAATTTAAATGTCAATTCCTCTTGTGGTATATCTAAAGCTTCACTGCATCTGTGAATACAGTTAATCGGAACATTACATAAACCAACTGTTCTATCCCATCCACCATATTTAATAGCAGCTTCTGTTATCATACCTGATGGATTTGTAAAATTAACAAGCCATGCATCAGGACACAATTCTCTCATATCATCTATTATGTCTAATATTACTGGGATTGTTCTAAATGCTTTAAACATACCACCAGCACCATTAGTTTCTTGTCCAATTATTCCATGACTTAAAGGAATTCTTTCATCCTTTATTCTAGCATCTAAAAGACCTACTCTAAATTGAGTTGATACAAAATCTGCATCTTTAAGTGCTTCTCTTCTATCTAAAGTTAAATTAACTTTCCAATCAAGTCCTGCAGCCTTAACCATTCTTTGCGCCATGGCTCCAACAATTTCTAATTTTTCTTTTCCATCTTCAATGTCAACAAGCTATAATTCTTTAATGGGTAATTCATCTTTTCTCTTTATAAATCCCTCAATTAATTCAGGAGTATAACTTGATCCTCCACCAATAGTAACTATTTTGATTTTTTCTTTTCTCATATCCTATTTCCCCCCTTATTTTTATCTTAGATAAGATTTTCATACTACAATTTTACTTACAGAAACTTTTATATATTTAATTTATAATTTTAATATAGGGGTATGATGATTACTTTAGTTTAAATAACATTGTACAAGTAATCCTTTACCTAAAGATATCATAGAAAATATATAATTACTTTGCTTTCTTTGATTTAGTAACATATTCTGCCTTTTAGTTATTTGTTTTTTTATAAAACAAGTTGTTTTTCTATTTCATATTTTTATTAAGGCACATGAAAATAAATAGCAGGTCCAAAGTTGCCATGAATATTTTCCATCAGGCAAGGAGACGAATTGCCCTCATAGCGGGCCTATTAGGTCAATTTGCCGACGTAGCATGATGGAAAATAGGCTGGCAAATGGACTTGTTATTTATTTGATTGTGCCTAACACATATCCTTCAAGTCTTATTGGTATACAATTGCAAGGTGCCTTAATAACTTTTTAATAAATAAACCCAATATTTCTTTTGCACATATGCACTTAGAAATATTGGGTTTAACTAATTATATATTCCGTAAATCAGTATATTTTTTATTAGTATTTATTAACCTTGTGCTGCTTGTTCATTCTTAAGATTTATAGAATCTTGTTTCTTAAAGAATGGGAAATAAATGATGAATGACATTGCCATAATTACAACTTGTAATAATGCTGCTCTCCATCCACCTAATATAAATCCTGAAATTATTGGTGGAGTTGTCCACGGAACCATTACTCCAGTAAATAATGGAACTAATCCTGTAGCAAGTGCAAAATAAGTAATTAAACTTGTTAACATTGGAGTAAGTATAAATGGTATTGCCATAAATGGATTCATTACAACTGGTGTTCCAAACAGAACTGGTTCATTTATATTAAACAGTGCAGGTACTATTGCTAATTTACCCAATTCTTTGCTTTGTGATGATTTTGCAATGAATAACATACATATTACAAGTCCTATTGTTACTCCTGAACCTGTCATACCAATAAAGTTATCTAAAAATTGTTGTGTTACTATGTGACCTCCATTTGCTACTGTAAGTGCTTTTCCACTATTGATTATAGCTTGATTTTCTAATGCATTTGATGTTAATATTCCTGTCATTATCCCACTTATAATTGATGATCCATGAACACCAAACCACCATAAGAAAGGGATTACGAAAGACATAACTAGAACTCCGCCTAAAGAATCTGTCATTCCTTGTAATGGTGTTTGTATTATTTTATATATTAATTCAATAAATGTTGTATTCATTCCATATTTCAAAATAATATAAAGTATTGTTGCACCTACAACTATAACTGCTGCTGGTATTAATGCTGCAAATGAATTTGCAACTCCTTGAGGTACACCTGCTGGCATTTTAATTGTAATCTTCTTCTCCATAAACCATGAATATACTACACCTACAACCAAACCAATAATAATGGCTGTAACCATACCTTTTCCACCAGCAAAATTTTTACTAATAACATCATTTACCTTTTCTCCACTTGTAGTTATTACATAAGAGTTAGTTGTTAATAAAAATACTACAAATGCTATTATTCCTGCTGATAACGGTTCGTGCCCTTCATTTTTAGCATAAGTATATGCTATTCCTATAGTTGCAACAAATGCTATTATAGAAAATGTAGCACCATAAGCTTGAAATAATGGTTCTGTCCATCCTGAACCTAGCATACTAGCCATCCAATCATTAAATGGTTGATAAGGTATCTGCGCAAGTAGTAAGAATACTGATCCTACCATAATTAGTGGTAATGTAAATAAGATACCATCTTTTAAAGCAATAACACCCTTTAAATTTACAAATTTCATAATTTGTGGTATTACTTTTTCATTCATAGTAGTTCCTAATGATGACATAATAATTCCTCCTTGTATAATATGAATTTTTCTATAAATTTGATATAATATAAATATAATAATTATAAAAGCATATTTCTAATTATTATATTAGGCACTAGAAAGAAAATAATAAGTCAAAGATGCGAAGTATATTTTGTGTCAGACAAGGAAGTAATGTTAGCTCATAGTGGGCTATTAGCTAATATTACTGACGCAGTATGGCGCAAAATAGACTAGCATACTGACTTGTTATTTTTTTGATAGTGCCTTACTTAAAGTTTCAAGTTTTCATGTGAATTAAGAGATTGCACATTTTAACAATTCACATGAAAATTTGTTAACTAAAATAAATCTTATTTTCCAGCTAGCTTTAATGCAAAATCTAGTACTTTGGGTCCATTCATCATTCCATAATCGACCATTGGTATTACATCAACTGGAATTCCTTTTGGTTCACATATTTTTTTTGCTTTTGCTAGTGTATATCCAACTTGTGGTCCTAATAAAGCAACATTTACATTATCTAGATGTTTATCCATTTGACCTTCTGGAAAAGCTTCAATATCCGCTTCTATTCCTTTAGCTTTAGCTGCATCCACCATTTTATTAACCAAAAGGCTTGTTGACATTCCTGCTGCACAAAATAATCTAATTGTTATCATAATTTATTCCTCCTCAAATTTACAATAATTTTTTATAATAAAATCTTTAATATATTCCTAATAAATTTTTATCTTTTACAAACCTTACCTACTTTACCTCTAGCCATAGACTTTGTCTTAATTATGTTTTTAATATTTATTCTTTAACCAAAGTGTTTACAATTTTTCTTAGTTCAATTATTTGTTCAATTAAATTCTTTTCAGTTATTGCTGTCATCAAATGATCCTGTGCATGCACAAACAAAACTGACATATCTATTTTTTCACCATTTGCTTCTTTATGAAGAAACATCGTTTGTCCGTCATGAGCTTTTCCTAATGCATCATTTGCTAATTCTAACTCCTTATCAGCTTCTTCATACTTTCCTTCATTTACATTGTTAAGAGCCATATAAGCATGATTCTTACAGTCTCCTGAATTTATTATAATATTCATGATTGCCATTTCTAATTCGTCCATTTTGCTCTCCTCCATTTCCTGTCCTTAAAGTATTTTTTCTTTATGCTATTATATAAAGCAAGATACATGCCAAACACTACTAAACATTTACAAAAATTATAATTATTTTTATTAAACACTGTATTAATGTTAATTTATATTTATTCAAATCATATCCAAGCTTAGTCGTAGTAAACATTTACAATTTTTTTTGGTTTTTTAAATTAATAACTTTTTATTATTAAGTTTTTATCATTAAATTATGACTGTTTGAACCTTTTCATTAGTGTTTTAAATAATATGGATAGTGTTTAAACTATAAACGTTTTTCCAAATACTGTTTTAATACTGTTTGACTGTTTGACTGTTTAAATAATTGTATGATATCATTTTCAATATAAAATAAGTTAATAAAATTTTCAAACTATAAATATTATTGAAATTGAACCATTCTAAAATAAAAAAGAGGAGTCCTAATTTATGAATAAAAAAGATCTAGTGTATAAACAAATTATTCAATTAAATTATTCAGAAGGTATAGATACCAAAACTCTCTCTTCATTAATGAATATGACTAGAGCAAATTTAAGCCATGAATTAAATAAACTCTGCAAGGAAGGAAAATTATATAAATCATCTGGAAGACCAGTTTTATTTTTTCTTGCTGAAAATAATAAAGCAACTAATAAATCTCAGTTAGACTTATTAGCCAAAAATAATATATCTTTAAAACAGGCTATAGAACAAGCTAAATCAGCTATTTTATATCCTCCTAAAGGTATGAATTGTTTGATTTTAGGTGGTACTGGTGTTGGAAAATCAATGTTCGCTTCATTAATTCATAATTACGCCTTGGAGATGAAAATTAAAACTAAAAATTCACCATTTATAGTGTTTAATTGTGCTGACTATAGTAATAACCCTCAACTCCTTACATCTCAGCTTTTTGGTGTGAAAAAAGGAGCATATACTGGTGCTGAATCTGATAAAGTTGGTTTAATAGAACAAGCTGATGGTGGAATTCTCTTTTTAGATGAAGTTCATAGGCTTCCTCCTGAAGGTCAAGAAGCTCTCTTTGTTTTTCTAGATACTGGAAATTTCAGACGATTTGGTGACTCTGAAATAAGGACTTCTGATGTTTTAATAATCTCTGCAACTACAGAAGATCCAAATTCTGCTTTATTAAATACATTTACTAGAAGAATCCCTATTGTAATTACAATTCCATCTCTTAAAGATAGAACCTTAGAAGAAAGGCTATACTTAATAAAAAGTTTCTTTAAATATGAAAGCATTAGATTGAATAAAGAAATATATGTATCATTAAACTCTCTTCGTGCTCTTCTCTCATATAATTGTCCAAGCAATATAGGGCAATTAAAAAGTGATGTTCAACTTCTTTGTGCAAAGGCATATTCAGAATTTTTAACAAATTTAAGAAAAGATGTTAGAATATCTAGTAGATATTTACCAATATATATTAGGGACGGTCTTTATAAAGAAAAAGAACATAGAGTTTTGTGGAATAAATTAATTGGTGAAGAAATCGAATTTTTTAGATTTTCAGGCTCAAATAATAATACTGATGAAATATTTAATACTGGTGATAATACCATATATCACTTTATTGAGAAAAAACTTAGAAAACTAAAGTGTAGAGATATTTCTCATATTGATATTGAAAATATTCTTGAAAAGGATATTGCAAAACATTTTGAAAATAATATTTCAGGTGTATCTGATGAACTTAATAGAAAAAATTTACTAACCATTATTGATGCAGATATTTTAGAATGTTTTGATAAAATCATAGATTACATTACTAAGAAATTAAATATAACCTTTGATAATAATCTGTATACAGCCTTTGCCTTACATATAAACACATTAATAAATAGAATACACAATAACAAAATTATATCAAATCCTAATTTGGATAAAATCAAAGAACTTTATCCTATAGAATTTAGTATAGCTGTTGAATCAAAAAAAATTATAGAAGATTATATTCATACTGAAATTCCAATAGATGAAGCTGGATACTTAGCATTATTTTTAATACCAGAAAACTCATTCAATGATGAATCTCAAGATAAGGTAAAAGTTATACTTATTGCTCATGGTGAATCTACTGCAACTTCAATGGCAGATGTTGCAAATAAGCTTTTAAGTGAAGATTATGTGATTCCAATTAATGCACCAATTAATGTAGCCCCTTCAAAAGTTTTAGAAAGTTTAAGATCTGTAATAAAAAGCAATCCATCAATTGCAGGATATCTTTTGCTTGTAGATATGGGGTCATTAACTACCTTTAGTGATGTTATTAGAAAAGAGTTTAATGTGAAAATAAAAGTAATTTCACTTGTTTCAACTCTACATGTACTAGAATCTACTCGAAAAGCATTACTTGGATTATCTTTAGATGATATTTATAATGATGTTCTTATGGTTAACTCTTATGTAGAAATACATAAAAACTTGAATGATAAGAATCTTGATAAAAATAAAGTATTAATAGTAACAGCATGTTTAACTGGTGAGGGTGGTGCTATTGCTATAAAAAACTTTTTAAATTCTAATCTTAAATATGATAAAGATTTATTTGAAATAACTTGTTTAAACTGCTTGGATAAAAACTATTTCAAACAAAAAATACTGAATCTTCAGGAAAAAAATGAAATATTATTCATTGTTTCATCTTTCCCTGTTGATTCAAATGTAAAACAATATACCATGTATGAAGTATTTAATATGAGTATAATCAAACAACTTCAAGATACCATAGATTCAAAAACTGCCATGCTCAATATTCCTCTAATTATAAAAGAAAATATATATAATATAGATGGTGTTGAATTATTTAATGACATAACTAAATTTTTAAATGTTACACAACATAAACTTTCTATTAAATTATCTGATGAAAAAACTGTTGGCGTAATTCTTCACCTATCTTTTGTTATAGGAAGATTAAAAAATGGAGATACTTTAACTGAATACCAAAATAAAGAGAAATATATTTCAGAAAATATTTATTTATATAATACTATAAAAGAAAATTTTGCCTTCTTAAATAACAAATATACAATAGAATTATCAGATGATGAACTATGCTATATAATGAATCTTTTAGCTAACACTTAAACTAATTGACAATGAACAATTGTCAATTGTTCATTATGTATTATGATCTTTAGGTACTAGAAATAATTTGATAGTGCCTTATTTATCTAATACAAATTTATTGTGTAATCTCTTACCTATACATTCAATCATATATAATACTGGTATTTGTGTTGTTATATCACTAATCCCTAATTTTTCTTGCTGAACATAATACGATATGTTTAAATCTGATATCTTTGATATTGTACAATTTTCACTGTTAGTTATACTTACAATTGTACTATTTTCTCTTTTTAAATTACTTATATGATCAATAACAGTAGGTGTTTCTCCTGAAACTGATATTGCTATTATTACAGAATCTTCATAAACCTTATAATTTCTTGGAAAATATGGATCATCAATATACATAGCAAATTTACCTATTGATGAAAAGTATCTAGCAGCATATTTGCATAGTATTCCCGATGTACCTGTTCCTATAAATATGACATTACTTGCCTCTTTTATCAAATCACAAAGAGTATTCAATTTCTTGTCTAATTCACTATTATCTAATTTTTTAAAAAAGTCTATTATTATAGAAGTATCATTATTTACTTTATTGCTCTCATTTTGTTCAATATTCATCTTTAATTTTACTTTAAATTCTGAATATCCTTCACAATTAACTTTTTTACAAAATCTTAATATAGTCGTTGTTGAAACATGTGCCTCATCTGCTAATTCTCGAATTCTCATATAAATAACTTTTTCACTATTTTTCATTATGTATCTATATAATAATAACTCCAAATCATTTAAGCCTTGAATAATTTCATAATTAAACATAAATTAATAACCTCATCTTTCATCAATACGTTTGTCTTAGGCACATGAAAATAAATAACAGGTCCAAAGTTGCCATGAATATTTTTCATTAGGCAAGGAGACGAATTGCCCTCATAGCGCGCCTATTAGGTCAATTTGCCGACGCAGCATGATGGAAAATAGGCTGGCAAATGGACTTGTTATTTATTTGATTGTGCCTTATGTCTAACACATTTCTAACACTCCTATCTATTTAGAGTATAGGAGCTAAGAACTACATTACCCTAGACTCGCAATTAGATCTCTTCAAAAACACAATAATTGTCTTTCCCCTTGTTTTTGGCCAAATATACTGCTTTATCTGCATTTATAAAAAGTTCTTTAAATGACTTACCATGTTGTGGGTACTTAGCAATTCCTATGCTTCCTGACACTTTATGATCTTGTGTTTCTCCTGCAAAATTTTTTCTAAACCCTTTCAATAAATTTTTAGCCTTTTTATAAATGAATTCTTCTGAATCTATATTCTTTAAAAATACAATAAATTCATCTCCACCTATCCTACCTACAATAGAATTTTCATTAAATACTTCTGCGAGCATTGAAGAAATATCAGTTAAAACAGAGTCTCCAGCTAAATGTCCTAAATTATCATTAACAGCTTTAAAATTATCAACATCTATGACAAATAATGCACCCTTAGCCTTTAAGCCTTCATTCTTTATATATTCTTCAATCATATTTTGTGCAATTCCTTTGTTATATAACCCAGTCAAGCTATCTCTTTGTGCTTTAAATATAAGTTCTTCAACTTCCTTTTTTTCTTCATCAATGTCAATTATTGCACCAATAGCCTTAAATATATTGCCATTTTGATCAAACATAGCAGTTATTCTTATTTTGCACCAAATATATTTATCATTATTTTCTCTAAGTCTAATTTCAGTTTCTTGATATGTGTCTCCATATATAATATCATTTATAATTTTTCCGAATTTTTTAATATCATCTTTATAAATAATCTTAGTCTCATATATTTTCTTGCTAATATCCATTATAGTTGACTCATAATTAAATTTATTTTCCCAGTTTTCTGAAAAACAAACAGTATCCTCCTTAATATTCCATTCAAAAATTATATCTTCTGTTTGAGACATAATTATACGATAACGTTCTTCGCCTAATCTAAGTTCCTCTTGAGTTATTTTAGATTCAGTTATGTTTATGACTACGTTATAACTCAATACTTTCCCATCTCTACTTTTCACTATTTGTCCATTATCTAGTATCCATATGACGTTTCCATTTTTTTGCCTTAATCTATATTCTACATTATATTTACCAGATTTCCTTAATTGTTCTGTAATTTCACTAACTACTCTTTGACGATCTTGCTCATAAACTAAATCAATTAATTTTTTATCAAAAACTTTTTTAAATTCATGATTTTCATAGCCTAAAAGATTTAAGCACCCACCACTTACAAAATCTAAAAAGAATTCTTCATTTTCTATTCTACAACGATAAACTCCACCTGGTATATTAGATGTTAAAGATTGTAGATCTCTATTCTTATCTTCTATACATTTTTTGTTGTTTTCTATAGTATCTATTAAATCATTAAAAGCTATGGCTATTTCTCCAAATTCATTATCTTTATGATATATAAATCTATCTTTATAATTACCTTTCTTTATTTTTCTTATAACTTCTAACAACTTATACATTGGTTTTGAAAAATAATTAATTGCAAATGTATAAGAAGCTATTATAATCATCAAAACAAATATTAAAAAGATAATTATATTCTTTATACTTTTATCAAGAGGAGCCTTAAATTCAGCCCATTCAACTCCACTTAATACTATCCATCTAGTATTATTAATTCTTGAATAATATCCTATTTTTTCGATTCCATTTATATTATACTCGATTATTCCATTTGGATTACTATCAAAATCTATTTTCTCCCATTTTTCATATAGATTATTAGGAGTATTAATTTCGCTAATATTCTCTGTTACATCTTTACTAGTGCCAGATGCAATTACTCCATTTCCATCCATTACTATTACTTTTCCACTTTCAAAAAAGTGTTCATTGTTCATAAGACTTTTAAAATAATTCATATTTATTACACTAATAATAGATCCTTGATATTTATTTTCAAAAAATATTGGACTTGCGATTATTACACTTTTTATTCCCTTATTAAAATCTTCTCTTTCTATAATATTTGTCACAACTACTTCATTATTTTCAAGTCTATCTAATTCTTCACTAGAAAGTATAACTTTTGTATTTATAAATTCATTATCGCTAGATGAAATTATAATTCCATCATTATTAATAAGGGATCCTGTATTCAAATAAAATTTTTGTTTTGTTCTATCACTAAAAATTTGATTTAATATTTCTATATTGTTTTTTTTGTTTTCAATATTTATTTTATTATTTGAATCAATTAATAAGTCTTTAACTACTGGTATACTTGCAGTAATATTAAGATCACTTATATTTTGATTAAAGAAAGATTCTAAATTCATTGACTGGTCATGAGCCGATGTTATAACATTTTGCTTAATCATTTCTATACTTTTAGCATTAAAATTTGAAATGCATATACTTGTCGAAATAATTACAGGTACTATCCCTAATATAATAGAAAAAATTATAAATCTTTTTCTTATATTCATTTTTCTCCTCCTATAATCATTAATATACAAATTATATAATAATTTTATCAAACTTTTAAATTATTATATATATTTTTTTTAATTAAGTCACAATCAAAAAAATAACAAGTCCATTTGCCAGCCTATTTTCCATCATGCTGCGTCGGCAAATTGACCTAATAGGCCCGCTATGAGGGCAATCCGTCTCCTTGCCTGATGAAAAATATTCATGGCAACTTTGGACTTGTTATTTATTTTCATGTGCCTAAAGTAAAAACTCTGTAATTAAATTTTCATAAGTAGAGAACCTAAAAACGAGATTTCAAAAATGCTATAATTTTCTCGTATACATAAAAAAGTGTTAAATAAGCTATTCTAAAATAACTTATCTAACACTTTTTTTATAATTTACACATATCCAAAAATAATAAGTCAGTATATCTTAATGCATATTCAAAAAAATAACAAGTCAGCATCTAGTCTTAAGACAAAATATACGTCGCATCTTTGACACGTTATTTTATTTCATATACCTAATATTATTCAACTTCTAGAATATTTGGTACATCTTTTAGCTCTTCTTCTGGTTGTTTTGCCACAAAGTAAACTCCACCCATAACCATTATACTACATATAATTGTTTTTAAACTTAATTGTGTTCCATTGATTAAGACATCAAATGCAATTGAAAAAACAACGTATGTTATATTTAAACCCATAGCTTTTATTGCTCCAATTTTATAGATCGCTTGATAATAAAACAAATATGATAATGTTCCTGATAATGCAATTGCTAAAACCCACCAAATTGCACTTGTTCTTAAAACTTCAATACTAAGTCCTACTCCACCTATAATTGGAATTATTAAAAACGCATAAACAAGACCTGATGTCAATTGTCTTATTTGAAGTGCAAATTCTGATGATACCTCATCATCCTTCATTCCAATTGCGCATATAACAGATTCACTACCCCATCCTACTACACATACTAAAGCCCATATAATACCTACAATACTGATTCCAGATTCGCTTGGTGAATATCCAACTATACATATACCTAAAACTGCAACTAATAATCCAACCCAACCTTTTTTAGTTATCTTTTCTTTTAATATAAAATATGCTAAAACAGCTCCAAATGCTGGATATAATGATGATATTATTGCAGTATAAGATGGCCCAATATATTTAACTGCAAGTACATATCCTGTCATTCCAACAGGACCACCCATAAGTGCTGCTAAAGAAACAAATAAAGCACTTTTTGTTTTCATTGCTTTAAATAAAGGTCTTAGTTGTTTCTTAAATGCAAGATATATAAATGTCCATACTGCTGAAAATGCGTCATGAAAAAATGCTGTTATAAATGGTGCTAAAAATGCTGCACCTTCTGGTAAGAATGGATTCATAGCAAGTACTATTACCATTAGAACAGTGTCTATTCCCCATGTTACTGCTGAACCTATTCCAGCAAATACACCTACCTTATAATCGCTTTTATTATTTTCCATTAAAAATCCCCCTTAAAATATTTACTCGTTCATGTTACATTAATTTTAATTATCTATAATTTGTACATAAAAATATTCACTATACGTATATTTAACATTATTTCGTTCAAATCTTCTTAGTTCATTTTGTGAACAAGTTTATATTATCATTGTTCAACGTTCATATCAATATGTTCAGATAAAAAATACAAAAAAATAATTCCACTCACTTTACAACTTTAAAATTCTATAATTTTTTAGTCAATAAAAAATGACCTAAAGTAATTTGTAGAAATTGCTTTAGGTCATTTACTATATTTTTTTAATCTTAAACTTTATAAGTATTTTATTCAATAATTCAAAAAATACTGAATCTTTAGTAAGTACAAGTATACCTAAATAAACCACTCCACATGTTACAACTTCTAATACACATGCAATAAATATATTTGATATAACAAATTTTATTCCAAATGTTATTGGAATAAATACTAATGAATAATAGAAATATTTAATGTTTTCATATGCAAATAAATGTATATCTAGCTTTATAACCTTTTTAACCATTCTATATTCTAGTGCTATTACAATTAAATTAGCTATAAGAGTGGTTGTTATAGCACTTACCATATTAAAAGTTCCTGTAACGACTAATGTTGTGTTGAATATTAAATTAATTACTCCACCAATTAGTACTAATATAGCATCATCTTTTTCCTTGCCATGAAGATATATCATTTGATTAGCTATTATACCTTCAACTCCAATGCTTAACATATATATTGCAAATACTATCATTACTGGAACTGCTGGTAAGAAACTAGTTCCACCAAAAATATATATCGCTTCTTTCGAAAGACATAAAAGACCTATAGATGCTGGAAATAATAATAAGAAATATATCTTTATTACTTTTTTTAATAATATTAAATATTGTTCTTTTGAACGATTTCCCAAGTAATTAGAAAGTCTTGGCATAGTAACTTGAATTATTGTTAGGAGTAATGTATTTACTATGAGCATTATTCTTTGAGCCATATAATAATATCCAACAGCTGTAGTCCCTCCAATACTATCCTTCAACATTATCTTATCAAGTTGAGTATACAAAACTCCTGTGTTAGAAAGAATTACAACATAAAGCATTGGCTTAACATGTCTAAGAAATTGTAAATTAGAAAAATCAAACCTTAATTTCTTCTTAACATATATAAAACTTATTATATTATTTATGAAATTAAAGCCTACAACTAAATACAAATAAAATAGGAAGTCTCCTTTTTCTCTCACAAATAATAAAATCAATGCAGAATATATTATTCTAATTATCATAGTTTTAATAGCAATAAAATCATAATTTTCTAGTGCCTCGTTAACCCATTCCACATAAAATATATTAAAAACTAAGTTAAAGCCTAAAATTATGCATGTATAAAAATATGGTTCACTTTTATAAAAAATAGCTACAAATATCATATATGCAGCTGATGCAACAATATTAGTAAGACTTGTAAAAAGAAATAAGCTTGTGAAAGTTTGTCTCAGCTTAGTTTTATTATCACGAACTTTACTTATTTCTCTTAAACCATATTGATAAATTCCAAAACTTGCAAATATCAAGAAGTATGCGGTTAAGGAATCTCCATATCCCATGTAGCCATATAATTCATCGCCAAAGGATCTACTAACTAGAGGTATTACTAATATAGGTAAAATTATATTAAATAAATTGAGCATTGCTTTAAAAATCGCATTTTTTGAAATTGATTTAGCCATTTGTTTAACCTCCATAAATATAAGGATATTTTAAAATTATCTATCCTCTTATCTTTTTTACTTTTTCAATTGTACATTCTACGCTATTTATTGTCAATTTACATTTCAATTTCATATATTTTTTCAAATTTCTGGACTTTATGTACCCTAATAAAAATTTAAAATGAACTTATTAAGGCACATGAAAATAAATAACAGGTCCAAAGTTGCCATGAATATTTTTCATCAGGCAAGGAGACGAATTGCCCTCATAGCGGGCCTATTAGGTCAATTTGCCGACGCAGCATGATGGAAAATAGGCTGGCAAATGGACTTGTTATTTATTTGATTGTGCCTAATGTTTCAAATATTCTAATAAAAAGAATAGAATGCATACTTATATAATACGAATTGAAAAACTATTATAACAGTTTCCTTAATCCAATATAGTAAGCATGCATTCTATTTATACTTTAGCTCTATTTTTCAATATATACTAGATATTTTTAAATTCCTTAGTTCATGGAACAAATATATAAGGCACATGAAAATAAATAACAGGTCCAAAGTTACCATGAATATTTTTCATCAGGCAAGGAGACGAATTGCCCTCATAGCGGGCCTATTAGGTCAATTTGCCGACGCAGCATGATGGAAAATAGG
>Ga0302140_10000890_pt1 | contig 39313 bp, 36 predicted proteins | sample I_Bog_E1_1_FD_202095 | JGI IMG/M metagenome (GOLD analysis project Ga0302140, IMG submission 202095) | Peat permafrost microbial communities from Stordalen Mire near Abisko, Sweden - I_Bog_E1_1 | ecosystem: Environmental > Terrestrial > Soil > Wetlands > Peat | place: Sweden: Abisko, Stordalen...
TGGCCCGCTTCGTCGGATCCATCGTTGCCTGGATCGTGGTCTCGTTCATCCTGCTTTCGACGTCGGTCGAACTCGGTCTCATCGTGCTCTTCGGTGTTCCGATCCTGGCCGCGTTCACCGTACCGCTTATGAGGCCACTGCACGCCGCCCAGGCGGCGCAGCGAGAAGCGGCCGGTCGCCTCGCCGCGCTCGGCTCGGACACGGTCGCGGGCCTTCGAATACTTCGCGGCGTCGGCGGCGAAGAGGTGTTCTTGGGCAACTATCGCCGCCAGAGCGACGTCGTACGCCGTGCCGGAAACCGTATCGCCACGCCCCAAGCCGGACTCGAATCAGGTCAGATCCTCCTGCCTGCGATCCTCACGGCCATCGTCACCTTCCTCGGCGCACGCGACGTCATGACTGGCACGTTGCAACCCGGTCAGTTGGTGGCGTTCTTCGGCTACGCCACTTTCCTCACGACACCACTGCGCACGGCGATTGAATACGTGATCGCAACCACGAGAGCCTACGTGGGTGCCGGGCGGGTGCTTCGGATCTTGAACGTCACTCCTCTCGTCAAAGAACCAGACAATCCACGCGAATGGCCATCACGGATCGAAGTCCTCGAGGACACGCGAAGCGGCATACGTCTCTTGCGCGGTGCCTTGACCGCGGTGGTGACCGACAACGCGGATGACGCGACGATCCTGGCCGATCGACTCGGGCGGTTCGTGGCCGACGTCGACGACGTCCTCTTGAACGGAATTTCGCTTAACTCATTCTCGGTGCGCGACACGCGCACCAACATCGCGGTGAGTGAAATCGAACCACGACTCTTTTCGGGCGAGCTTCGTTACGAGCTCGTGCCCCACGGCCTGCCCACCGACTCGCCGATTCTTGAGGCCCTCGAAGCGTCCAGCGCGCTCGACATTCTCGACGCCCTCGAAGAAGGTCTCAGCACCAACGTCGAAGAACGCGGTCGCGGCTTCTCCGGAGGTCAACGCCAACGGTTGAGTCTGGCCCGAGCATTGCTGAGGAACTCCGAGGTACTCATCTTGGTCGATCCGACTTCCGCAGTTGACACGCACACCGAAGGGCGCATCGCGTCGCGATTGAGTGATGTCCGCCGCGGACGCACCACGATGATCGCCACGACGAGTCCACTCATGCTCCAGCACGTGGACTACATCTACGTCTACCGCAACGGTCGAGTGGTCAGCGAGGGAACTCATCGAGACCTCCTCGCGAACTCGCCGGACTATCGAGAGATCGTGCTGCGAGGGGATTCCTGATGAGTTCGCTGCCAATCGCGGATTTCCCAACCGTCCGGGTGTACGCCAAGCGCTTGCTCAACGAGCACCGGCGCAGATTCATTCGCATGCTCTCGCTCTACGCGGTCGCCGCGGTCATGGGTCTCGTGCCCGCATGGGTTATTGGCGAGATCACCAACTTCGCGACCGACGGGACCCTCAACTCGTCGCGGATCGTCATTTACGTGTCGATCCTTCTCGGGTCGTCGCTCTGTTATGCCCTCTTTTCGTTCTTGGCGCGGCGGCGAAGTTACGTGCTCGGCGAAACGATCTTCGCCCAGTTGCGCGAGGAATTCCTCGCCAGCGTGCTGGAGCTGCCGCTCATCGAGGTGGAGCGCGCAGGCACGGGCGACCTGCTCAGTCGAACCACCAACGACATCGAAGCGCTCTCGCGCACGGTGCGCTTTGCCCTGCCCGAATGGCTCGTCGCACTGATACAGACATTGTTGACGTTCATCGCGATGCTCATCATCAGTCCGCTCGCGAGCGTGGCGTCGCTCGTGTCGGTGCCGTTCATCGTCTTTTCCACGCGCTATTACTTGCGCTACGCGACGCCCGGCTACCGACGAGAGCGCATGAGTTACGCCAGCATGTCCGGCACCGTGTCAGAGACCACCGAGGGGGCGCGGACCGTCGACGCCCATCAACTCGGCCAACGCCAGGCGACGCGCATCGAGGGGAACATTCGCGAATCTTTTTATTCCGAGATGTACACGTTGCTGATGCGAATGGTGTGGTTTCCGATAGTCGAGAGCTCCTTTGCCCTTTCGGTCGCGGTGACGCTCGGATGGAGTGGTTGGCTAGTGCTCCAGCACAGCATCACGATCGGCGCCGCGACCACGGTGACGCTCTACGTCGTTCAGATCAATGACCCCATCGACCGAATAATCTCCTGGCTCGACGAGCTCCAGATGGGCCAGTCTTCACTCGCTCGACTGGTTGGCGTGTCGGTCGTGGGCGACACCCGGCCTCGAAGCTCACGCGCACCCTCGAGTGAGGTGCTCACGATGCGAAACGTCCACTACGCCTACCGCAGCGGACACGATGTGTTGAAGGGCCTGTCACTCACGGTCCAACCCGGCGAACGATTGGCCATTGTTGGCCCCTCAGGCGCCGGCAAATCGACAATCGGACGTCTCCTCGCGGGTATCGACGCACCGCGTATCGGTTCGGTGCGCGTCGGTGAAGTCGAGCTCTCCCAGATGCCACTCACGATGCTGCGCCAACACGTTGCGCTGGTCACCCAAGAGCATCACATCTTCATCGGATCGGTCCGCGAGAATCTTGCCTTAGCTAAGCCGAACGCCCCCGAGGCGAACATCATCGCCGCGCTCGAGGCGGTGGACGCCCTCGAATGGGTCGAGCAACTGCCCGAGGGTCTCGCTACCGAACTCGGCACGACCGGTCACCAGGTCACACCCGCCCAAGCCCAGCAGTTGGCCCTCGCGCGTCTCGTGCTGGCGGATCCTCACACGCTCGTTCTTGACGAGGCGACGGCCTTGCTCGATCCCCATGCGGCTCGTCACCTCGAAGGGTCCATGGCGGCGGTGCTCGAGGGCCGCACGGTCATCGCCATAGCGCACCGTCTTTACACCGCCCACGACGCCGACCGAGTGTGCGTCATCAACGACGGGCGGATCAGCGAATTAGGCACCCACAACGAATTGGTCGCCCTGAACGGGGAGTACGCGTCGCTGTGGCGAAGCTGGCGTAACGAGGTCCCTCACGACTCGTAGGCTTTGATCGTGGCCGATCTACTGCGAAGCGAAGAGATACTCGCTTGCGCCCATCGAGTCGCACTCAACCGCGGTCGCCCGTTCGATTTCGTCGCTCCCGAGACGTCGGCCGAACTCGCTCGGCGCCAACGCGACGCCGAGCAGCATCGACTCGGGACCCTCGAAGAGATCGCCTCTTTTCATTTAGAAGCCGTCACACCGTCCAGTAGCGACGACACCATCGAACTGATGCGCGAGGGCGCCGAATTGCTCCTCCGTCCTCGGCTGCCGAGCGACACGAAGGGCCGCCGGCGAGCCGTGGCGCACGTGCTGGTGCGCGTGGGGCGCGAGGACGAACGTTTCGTCTACGCACCAATCCTCATAAAGAACAACGAGATCATCGAACCGACGAGCACCCGTCGGTTGCTCGAAGGATCGCTCACCCATCTCCTACCCAGCGAGGCGACGTACACCGACGGCTACGGCCCGCGCAGCACGCCCACCGTCACGCGAAACGGTATCGGCCTCGCCCACGCGACGAGGGTCCTCCAGGCGCTCGGACACGGTGACCCCGCGGGACGCGCGGCGATAATCGACCGGCATCGCCGCTTGTGGTGGTTCGAGCTCGCGACCAAGGACTATCCCCGCTTCAACCTGGCGACCTACGACCAGGCCTACGAGGAGCGCCTCGTCCTACTCGCGGCCCACGATCAGTGGCTAGCGCACGGAGGCGACTTCCCCACCCAGCCCTACTGGCACCGCGAGTGCGCCGAGTGTCCCTACGCGACGTACTGCGAAGCCCAGCTCGAGCGCATCGACGACGTGTCGCTCACGCGCTACACCAACATCGATCAACAGTTGATCCTGCACGACCACGGGGTCGACACTCGAGCGCAGCTGGCCCGGCTCGACCCGTACCGCGCGCGTGTGGCCCGGGCCAAAGTACCCGCGGTGCGCGAGGAGTCTCGGCGCGAAGACCACCTCGGACGACTCATCGACAAGCTCGACGACCTTATCTACCGCGCACGCGCGCACGAACGTTCGAGTTCACTGCGGAAACTTTCACCCAGCGACATGGGTTGTCCCGTCGCGGACGTCGAAGTCGACGTCGACATGGAGAGTTACGACGACGCGACGTACCTATGGGGCGCGAACGTCACGCTCAGCGGTCACGTCGAAGGAATCCAGGCCGGTTATCAGGCCTTCGTTGAGTGGGGCGAACTCACCCCACGAGCCGAGGCGGAGGTCTTTGCGAAGTTCTGGAAGTGGTTCGACGAGCTGCGACGAACCTGCCACGAGGACGGACGGACCTTCGCCGCCTACTGCTTCTGGGCTCAGGCCGAAGACGGGGCGATGAACCGCGCGGTCGCCTCTCCGGTGCCTGGTGGGCCCACGCGTGCGGACGTGGACGCGTTTCGCGCGCTCCAGGAACCACAGTGGATCGACCTACACGAGTACGCCAAACGTCAGATCCAGACCACGGGGCCACTGGGTCTCAAGCAACTCGCGGCGATGAGTGGGTTTCGTTGGCGCGACCCAAACCCGAGCGGGGAGGCCTCGATGCTCTGGTACGAAGTCGCCGCTTCGAGCGCCGAAGGCGCCGCCCAGTGGCGCCAACGAATTCTCGAGTACAACGAGGACGACTGTCGAGCAACGAAGGCCCTGCGCGATTGGCTGAACGGCCCCGCAAAACTTCTGGCGCATCGAGACGACTCTCTCTAGCCCTCGTAGGGCTCGTTAGCATTGACCGGTGGCCTCTGGAACGTCGACGACTTCAACGGAGCCGTCCTATTCTCTATCGGCGCGCGCGCTCGGCGCGGCAAATGTCCTGTTCTCCCTGGCTCTGGCGATAACGAGCGCAATCGCCCTCACGAAGCTCGCGCACCGCTCCACGTCGACGGGCCTGGTTCTGCTCTCGCTGGTGCTCGCTGCCCGCTGGCTCCTCGCCTTTGCGCTCGTCGAATGGAGCACGGCGAGCGCGCGGACCATAAAGGAGTTCTGGCGCCGTCGAGTCGTTACCCACCTTCGCTCGCCGCGCGCCGAGGGTGAGCGCAACCGTGGCGACCTCTCGCTGGCGATCGAGCACGCGGGTGACGGCCCGTCGCTCGAACTGCTTTCCACGAGCGCTCGCGCGAGCGTGCTCGGGCTCGCGGTGGTGTTCGTCGCCGCCGGTTGGTTAAGCACGCTGATAACCGTGGTCTTAATGTGCCTCGCCGTGCCGCTCTATCAGCGTGCGGGCCGACGCAGCGAGGCGCTCGCGCTGGACTATCAGCAGCGTCGGTCCCTGCTCGAAGCGCGTCAGCTCGAACTGCTCAACCACGCCCCGGAACTTCGAGCCCTCGGTGCGGTTGCCTACGGCGCCGACGAGATCGCAGCGATCTCGGACTCCGAACACTCCATTGCCATGCGCGCCATCCGCGTCGCACTCGAGTCCTCGCTGGTCACCGAGTTCCTGAGTGGCGTCAGCATAGGGCTGGTGGCGATGGTGGTTGGCTTTCGGCTCCTCGAGGGCCACCTCACCCTCGAGCGCGCACTCGTGGCGATCCTCGTCACCAGCGAAATCTTCGTACACGTGCGCAGGTTCGGCGTCGAGTTCCATCGACGCGAGAACGCCGAAAAGTCCCTCGCCCTCTTGGCAGAGCCCACGGCGCCAGCCACCTCGACGAGCGCGGCATTACTACGCGCCGAACACCTCGTGACGAATGCCGGACCCACGTCCTACGACTTCCTTGTGGTACCCGGCGATCGAGTCATAATCACGGGCCCTTCGGGCGCTGGCAAGACCACGCTGCTGCACACGTTGCTCGGTTGGCGCGAGGCGTTCTCGGGAAACGCGAGTCACGCCGAGGTCGCAATTGGCTACGTCAGCGTCGAGAGCTCGCTCGTCGCCGGCACGCTCTACGAGAACCTCACGCTCGGGAGCGAAGTGGAACACGACACCATCACGTCCTTGCTCGGTTCGCTCGACTTAGTCGGTCCACGCTTCTCGGATCTGGGCGCCACGCTCCTCGCCGACGGCCGGGGCCTCAGCACCGGTGAGAAGGTACGCCTCGCGCTCGCGCGCTGCGTGCTCGCGAATCCGTCGCTCCTCGTGCTTGACGACATCGCCGGCGTGATCGATGAGCACGCCCGAGGTTCACTTCGATCACTACTTGACTCGCTCACCGCGGTCGCCGTCGTCGAGGCGACGGTCGACAAGCCCCTGCTGGATTCAGCGCGCCAACGCATCGAGGTGCCAGGATGAACAGCGACTTGGGACGTCTCGTGCGCTGGCTGCGACGAGCCCAACCACCCGCCTTCGACCTGACCCGCGCCATACTCGCGGGCAGCGTCGCCACGCTCACCAGCGTCGGGCTCTTGGTGGGGGCGGTGGGCCTGCTCGTCGAGAGCGCCCGGCGTCCTGGCTTGGCGGCGGTCGCGGGTGTGCTCATCATCATCGAGGTCCTCGCTTTCCTGCGCTCACCGCTGCGTTTCTTCGAGCGCGTGAGCGCACACCGACTCGGATTCGAAGCGGTGACGCGTTGGCGACGCTGGCTCGTCGCGATGGTCGGACGCTGGGACTACACGCGTTGGCGCACGCACGCCGCGGGCGACCTGCTGGAGCGCTCGTTACGAGACACTGACGAACTCCAAGACCTCTGGCTGCGATTCGCGCTGCCGGTGATCAACACGGTGGTCGCTCTGGTGTTGGGCGACGTCGTGGTGGCGGTGCTCCCACCACACGGAAAGTGGCTCGTGACCGCCTTGTGGTTCTTGGTCATCCAGGCCGTTGCGGTGGCGCTGCTCATCACGAACCTCGGACCTCTCTTACGCGCGGACCGGACCTTGCGCCACGCCCGAGGTGCCTACCAGGGTTCCCTGGTGGAACTTAGTGCGGTGGTGCCAGAACTCACGTTGCTCGGGCGCGAGAGTTTCGCGTCCTCGCGTCTCGCCCGGCGACGCGAGGCACTGGAACGCGCCGAAGGAATTGTCCATCAGGTGCAGCGTCGTTCCATCGTGCTCTCACTGGTCGCGGGTCTCGTGGCGGTCCAAGTGGTCTGGCTCACCAGCCCACACGCTTCACCCACGTGGCTCGTCGTCGTCGCCCTACTCGGTGTCGCCACCGCCGATTCCCTGGCGGCGATCCGTCTCGCCCTGGACACCGCCGTAGCGGTCAGCGGGTCCAGCGAACGACTCGAGGACCTCGAGGAGAGTCCGTTTCTCGCGAGCGCCGCCTGGCCCGTCGACGCGACGATTCGAGCGACGCACCTGAGTTTGCGCGAGGAGGGCGCGATTCTCGTCTCTGACGCGAACTTCGAGTTCGCACCGGGCCAACGCATCGCCATTGTCGGACCTTCGGGTGCAGGCAAATCGACGTTGCTGCGCGCTCTGGGTGGCCTCGATCCGGTGTCGTCGGGAGAGCTGAGCATCGGCGGCGTGCCGGTTCGCGACATCGACGAAGCCCAACTTCGCACCATGCTCGCCTACGTGGCGAGCGAACCGGGTCTTACGAGGGGCTACGCGCGTGACGTATTGCTCCTCGGACGCTCGAGCGTGCGAGAGTCGCACCGGGACCTCGCGACACTCGGCGTCACGTCCGAGGAGACCACCAGGTTCGACGAGCTCTCACGGGGCGAGCGCCAGCGCGTCGCGATCGTGCGTGCTCTCGTGACGAGTCCTCGCATCGTGCTCGCCGACGAACCCACGAGTGGTCTCGGCGCCGAGGAAACCGACAAGGTACTGGCGTTACTGGCCAGCGTCGACGCGACGCTCGTCGTAGCGACCCACGACGAGCGTGTGGTGCAGTGGTGTGACCAGAGTTACGAACTGGCCCAGGGACACTTGCGCCAACTCAACCGTTGAGCGAACCCATGGCGCGCTCGACGTAACGCTCGCCCGCGACCGCTGCGCGAGGCACCGCCGCCTCAAGCGCGGCGACGTCGGCGTCGCTCAAGACGACGTCGCTCGCCGCGATATTCTCCATGAGCCACTTGCGCCGCTTCGTACCGGGGATCGGCACGACGTCGGGCCCGCGAGAGAGCACCCAGGCGAGTGCCAGTTGCGCGACACTTACGTTCTTCTCGTGTGCAATCGACTCGAGGTTCGCGACCAGTTTCAGGTTGTTCGCACCCGCGTCGCCCACGAAGCGTGGATTGACGCTGCGAAAGTCCTTCGGGTCCTTCGCCTCGCGATTGGACGTTTCACCCGTCAGAAAGCCCCGGCCGAGCGGGCTGTACGCAACGAAACCAATCCCCAGGCGCCGGCACGTATCGAGCACGTCATCCTCGGGGTCGCGCGTCCACAGCGAGTACTCGCTCTGCAGCGCGGTCACGGGGTGCACCGCGTGGGCGCGTTCGATAGTCGCCGAAGAAGCCTCCGAGATGCCCAAGTGGCGAACCTTCCCGGCCTCGACGAGCGAGCGCATGGCGCCCCAGGTCTCTTCGATCGGTACGCCGCGGTCCACTCGGTGCTGGTAATACAGATCAATCACGTCGACGCCTAAGCGACGCAACGAAGCCTCACAGGCCTTCAGCACGTACTCGGGTCGACCGTTGATGCCCAGGTACGTACCGTCCTCGCCGCGCTCATTGCCGAACTTGGTGGCGATCACGACTTCGCTTCGCCGCTGCTGGATGGCCGAACCGACCAACGCTTCGTTCTTGAACGGACCGTACATGTCGGCGGTGTCGAGAAAGTTAACCCCGTGGTCCAACGCCGCGTGGATGGTGGCGACCGATTCGGTGTCGTCACCCTCGCCGTAGAACTCGCTCATGCCCATACAACCGAGTCCTTGTGCAGAAACCTCGAGGCCCTGGCCTAGTTTCCTTCGTTCCATGCGGACTCCCTGTTTGTGAAGTTGTGCACAACCCTTGGTTTGTTGGCATCTTTTGACAGAGTACCGGCTGGGCGCAGGGTAATTTCTTCACTATTGGCTGGGGGGGCCAAACATCGCGAGCCCGCTTGTTCCTTTAACGGAATGAGCGGGCTTCGTTGTGTCGACGCGCCGAGCACCGCGCGCCTCGAACGTAGGGTGGGAGTGTGAGCAGTGACGCCCCCACGACCAGTCGACCAGTGCCCACCGATAAGCCGTTGCTGCGAGGTTGGCTCCACGTCGGGGGTGCGGTCATCTTGCTCGGCTGTTCGCCGCTGCTGCTGATACGAGCGCGCACCTGGCCCCAGGTGGGATGGGTCCTCTGTTACGTGCTGGGCGTTGCCTCGATGATGATCACCAGCGCCCTGTTTCACCGGGTGCGATGGTCGCCGTCGCAGCGTCGCGCGTGGAAGCGCGCGGATCATTCGACGATCTTCCTCGCCATCACCGGCAGTTACCTCGGCATCGCGGGACTCACCATGCACGGCACGATTCGCGTCGTCTTGATGATCGTCATTGGTTCGGGCGCCGCGGTGGGCATCGCGATCCGCCAGTTGGCCCTGGATACGCCCAAGTGGGTGAACACCCTTCCCTACCTCGTCGTCGGCTGGGCCGCGGTGGCGGTGATGCCCCAGATCTACCGCGGCGGTGGGCCGCTGTGTTTCTCACTGGTGGTCGCGGGCGGTCTCGCCTACTCCGTGGGGGCCGTCTTTTACGGCGCCAAACGACCGAAGCTGTCGCCGCGGGTCTTTGGCTACCACGAGCTCTTCCACGCCTTCACGCTTCTGGGCGCGGGACTGCACTTCGCCGCGCTCTACGTGGCTCTACGCTGACTAGTGCAGCGCCGGCACCATGTTGAAGTGCACCAGTAACGGCGCCGAACGTCGCGTCGCGATGGTGGTGATCGATCCGTTGTCCAAACGTGTGCGCCACGCCACTGCCCCGGGCACCCCGAGCGCCCAGACGGTCGCGGACTTGATGGGCGACACGTGGCTCACGATCGCCAAATGCTCGTGAGCCTGGTACAGCAAACTCGACGGATCAGCCAAGAGCGCCTCGAGTTCGGCGTGCACGCGCGCGTCTACCGACGCCATTGATTCGCCGTTTCCCAGGGCCAGTTCGTGGTCGGCCTCAAAGCTCTTCCACTGCTCGGCCGAGACCGCGCTGAGCGGTTGTCCCTCGAGGTCGCCGTAGTCGACTTCAATGAAGGAGTCCTTGACGATCGCCTGAAGATGAGGCAGGGCCAGGTGCGCAGTCTCGCGCGCGCGGCCAAGCGGCGAGGACCAGACTACGCTCACCCCGGCGAGCAACGGGACCAGGGCGCGGGCTTGTCGCGCGCCGAGTTCAGTGAGTGCGGGGTCACTTCGTCCCACCAGCAGGCCTTGTGCGTTCGTGGTGGTCTGGCCGTGACGTATGAGGATGATCACGGCAGCAAGAGACGCCCGCACTCGGGGCAACTGAGGAAGCTTCCACTCGGTTGGGCCTTCCAGCGATCGAAGTCGAGCGGTGAGAGGGCGATGCGACAACCGTCGCAGCGGCCCGCGTCGACTTGGGCCGCGCCCGAAGTACCCACACGCACGAACGCCGAGTCGTAGCGCGCGAGCAGTTCGGGCGAGAGCGCGGACGCGCGCTGTTCCCGTGCTTCGCGTAACGACACCAGCTCCTCGTTGAGCGAACCTTCGAGTGCCACGATCTGGGACTGCAATTCGGTTCGGCGCACGAGCTCGGGCTGGGCCTTAGCGCGCAGCGCCACGACCACCTCTTCGAGGGGCTCGAGGCCGAGCAGGAGTTCGAGTTCGCGATCCTCGCAGGCGCCCAGCAGTTCGCGCACGTGGTCGAGTTCGGTGTGGATCGCACCCAACTCGCGTGCGTTGCCCGTCGAGGTGGCGAGCGTCGTCGCGAGGTCCACTTCACGCTTCTTCAGCCGCTGCGATTCACTGGCGGCGTCCTCGTAGGCGCGCTGTATCGGATCAATCTCACCCTGGGCGTCCTGGAGCGCCTTGAGCAGTGAACGCAGTTCACCCTCGAGGGTGGTGAGTTCGGTCTTCTCGGGTAGGTGGTTACGCTGGGACCCAACCCGATCGATCCAGCGATCAGCCTCCATCAAGGCGCGAAGCGCGTCAGTCTCACTCACGGCTCGTAGTCTCTCACGCGATTGTCGTCGTACCACTGGCCGAGCTTCTTCAGTGCCGCGGCGAGCGGCTTCTCGCAGCGTTCCTGGGCGCCCTCGAAACTGAACCAGTACACCTGGCGACTCTCACCCGCGAGCGGATTGGGTTCCTGGGGCGCCGCGAGCAGGACGTAGCGCAGGTCGTAGTGGGTGTGGCCGCGAGGTCCCGGGTGAAGGTCGACATGAAAGAGCAGTGGCGCCTCGAGGTGACGAACGGCCAGTCCCGTCTCCTCGTAGGTCTCACGCAGCGCAGCTTGGGTTGGGCTCTCGTCGTAGTCAACGTGCCCGCCGGGCTGGACCCAGATCCCGAGGCGCTTGTGGCGATGAAGGATGACTCCGCGCGAGGAGACCACGAAAGCCGACGCGGTGACGTGGTGATCGTTCAGTCGTTCGTCAAAGGGATTGGCGGGCCAGTCGAGACGGTCCAGCGTGGCGCTAATGGACTCGGTTTCGCGTTCGTCGACCGGGTCAATGGCACGAATCGCTTCTCGTAACTCGTCGTAGCGGTCCATCACTGCTGTTCGAGGAGCCGGCGCACCGACTCGGGAAGCGGCACGTCGCCACTCGCCATGGCTCCGTCACGGCTCGGCACCGGTTCGCCAAAACTGAGGCGCGCGGGCACCGTGCCCGACCAGATCGGCAAGTCCATGTCCTCGACGAAGTCCTCGGTCGGGCCCCGCGAGACCTTGGCCGACGCCTCGTCAATGACGAGCGCGACCACGAGGGTGAGCCGCACTTCCTGCTCGCTCATTGGTCGAACCTCGCTCGCCCTTCCCGAAAGGACCGCGTCGAGGAAGAGATTGAGCACCCGAGCCTTTTCGACCTCCTCCTCGATTGGCCTCGTCGGTCCCACCACCACCACCGAGCGGTACGCAATGGACGACTCGAAACCGCTGCGCGCGAGACGCAAACCGTCGTAGAGCGTCACGCTCACGCAAGCACGCCCGGCGTCAAGGACCGCGTTCAAGATGGCGTTGGATTTGTTGCCGTGCAAGTAGAGGGTGCGCCCTTCGCGCGCGTGCAGGGTCGGCAGCGCCATCGCCAGTCCGTCTACGGTCCCCGCGACGTGACAGAATCGAGCTTCGTCGAGGATGGCGTAGATGACGTCTTCGTTGTAGTCGGCCTTGGCGGGGAGCCGACGTATCTTCGTGTGGGGGCCAGGCCCGAGCGACGGGTTGCTCATGCGCGCAGATCGCCACCAAAGAATGTCCGCGCCAGACCCGCCACTTCGACGTTCTTCTCGAAGAGTCGCGCGTGCATGACGCCCCCGCGCGCCGACGCCTGTCGCACCGAGACGACGGGTGAGCCGACTTTCTCGACCCACCAAGGCGAGACCGCGCACATGGCGCTGCCGGTGACGTGGTCTTCGGCGAGACCGAGACGCGGTGCGAAGACTCGAATGGAGACGTCGACGTCGGGCCCACCGTGGCACGCCACAATCACCATCGAACTGGGCACGAGGAACAAGCTCATGGAATCAACTGCGAGTCCGCACAAGGTGTCGTAATCCTCGACGACCGCGAGCACACTCTGGGGGCCCGCCTGGAAGACCTCACGCACGGGACCGAGCGTCCCGTTGAGCACGGCCTCGTCGAGCGGCTCGATGTAGGAACGCGGTAAATCGACCCCGAGCATGCCGTCTCGCAGACGCCTCCCCGACAGGACGCCCGAGCGGGTCTGGAAGTAGAACTCGCCTCCGGGCACTCCGAGCTCGCTCAACAAGACGTGCAGGGTCGCCAGCGTGGCGTGACCGCAGAGGTCAACTTCCACGGTCGGCGTAAACCAGCGAAGCGACCACGTGTCGCCCACCCGGCGAACGAAGGCGGTCTCCGAGACCCCAAGTTCGAAGGCGATTTGTTGGAGTTCGTAGTCCTCCATGGGCCGCTCAAGCAGTACGACGACCGCGGGATTACCCCGCTCAGCAGCCCCGATGAACGCGTCGACCCACCACAGTCGGTGACCGAAGCTGACGTTGACCGATTCCACGACTAGAGCCTTGCACATCCTCACCACGCCACGGCGTAGGGTTTTATCGTGCGTGTCGCGTCGTTCAATCTGCACGCCGGCATCGACGGCTGGGGCCGACCCACACGAGCGCTCGAACACGCGAGTCAGCTCGACGTGGACATACTGGTGTGTCCCGAACTCTGGCGCGGCGACCAAGGCCCTGATCTGTTTACCGAGTTGTGCGCGCGACTCGGCATGAAGGGACTCTTCGTACCCCTGGCCCGCGGAGAACGGGTCACCTCGAGCGCGGGAGGACGAACCTGGTTGCCGCTACTGGCGCACTTCACGGGCGAACACGGCCTCTACTTCCAAGAGCACCGCGATCTCTCCAAGCGCCAGTGGATCAGACGCTCGTCGCACGGCGTGCTCGAGACCGGCGAATGGGGACTGGGACTGCTGACGAAGTTGCCCATCGAGGAGATTCACGCCGAACCGCTCGCTCGCCTCACCAAGGAGAAGGTAAATCGAGCCGTCATCGTCGCGCGACTCTCATTGGATGGCCGACCGTTTTACGTAATGGGCGTGCACGGAGCGCACCTGAGTCATGGCTCGCATCGTCAGTATCGCCAGCTCAACGAACTCGCGGCCTCGCTCGAGCCAGCGTTGCCCACGATCCTCGCGGGCGATTTCAACTGCTGGCGCCCGTTACTGCGAGTCTTGTTGCCGGGCTGGCGAACGCTCGTGCGCGCGCGGACCTGGCCCGCGCGCTTTCCCCACAGTCAGATCGATCACGTCCTCGGACGCGGTCCGTGGTTGAGTCTCGGGGGTTCGGCGACTGACGGAGGCAGTGACCACCGAGCCCTCGTGGCGAACGTGCAGTGGCGCTCGGGGCCCTCTAATCAGGCCAATTGAACGCTGTCATCCACGACCACGAGCGTTTTGCCGTGGTTGCCGCCGCTGAAGAGCAGGTTTAGCGCCTCTGGCGCGTGTTCGAGTCCGTGCACGAGGTGCTCCTGGTGTACCAGGGTGCCCTTCGCGACCATCGCCGCCAGTTCGAGCTGGGCCTCGGCGAGCCGCGAGCCGAAGTCCTGGAAGACAATGAACCCCTCCATGCGAGCACGACGCACGATGAGCATCGAAGTGTTGGCGAGCCCCTTGGGCTTCTGCATCGAGTTGTACTGCGAGATGGCACCACAGAGAATGATCCGACCGTGTACCGCGATGTTCGAGAGCACCGCGTCGAGTATCTCGCCGCCGACGTTGTCGAAGTACACGTCGATACCCTTGGGACAGGCTTCGTGTAATGCGCGCGCGAGATGCACCTGGCGGTAGTCCAGGCATTCGTCAAAGCCGTACTTTTCGACGACCTCCTCACACTTCTCTGGACCACCGGCGATGCCGATCACTTTCTTGGCACCCCGGGCCTTAGCGATCTGACCGGCCACCGAACCCGTGGCGCCCGCGGCACCCGAGACAACAACGACGTCGCCCTCGTGGAACTTTCCGACCTCGAGCAAGCCGAAGTAGGCCGTGACACCAGTGAGACCCACGACGTTCATCACCGTCGCGAGATCGAGGCCGAGCCCCGCCGGGATGACCGAGAAGTGATTGTTCTCATCAGCGATCGTCCACTCCTGCCAGCCGGTGATCCCGCTGACGATGTCGCCCACTTTGTAGCGCGACGAGTTCGACTCGACGACCACGCCCGCCCCGCCCGAGCGAACCACGTCACCAACGGCAATGGCTGGCAGGTAACCCGGTGCGTCGTTCATCCAGGTACGGATCGTCGGATCAATCGAGAGCATGCCGACTTTGATGAGCGCCTGATCGGCGCCGCACGTTGGTCGGGGCGACTCGACCAAGGTCGTGGTGGCCCCGTCGACCAGGCCCGTCGGTCGTCGGGACAGTATGAGTTGACGATTGATCATGATCCTCCAGTACTCTGTCCGCCACGATACGTGAAATCGGCCTGGCGTCGGTCCCAGTTGGTACAGTCCAGTTGTCCACGAGGAGGTCGCGTGTCACGAGAAAGAAGTTTGCGCTCCCAGCTCTACTGTGACGCACGAATCATGGGCAACGTGCAGGCGGCCGCGAAGGGTCCTGGCGCCTACACCAAGCGCTACGTGCGTAGAAGGACGTACGCCAAGACCAACGCCGCGACCCGCGCAATTCTCCAATCCTTCGGGCTCTCGCGCTAGTCAGACGCTCGTGCCGTAGAAGCGGTACCCGATCCCAGGTTCGGTGCGAAAGTAACGGGGGCGCGCCGGTTCAGGCTCAAGCTTGCGCCGAATACGCGTCACGTGATGACGCAGGTGCGTCTCGTCTTCGGGCGGTCCGTCACCGAAGACGCCCGCGAGCAACTGACGCTCGGTCACCAGTCGGCCACTCGAACGCACGAGCACGCGCAGGATCTTCCACTCCACGTCGGTGAGCGCCACGTGTTCGCCTCCTCGGCTCGCGAGTGAATCGACGAAATTAAGCGTGAAGTCCGTCGTCGAGATCGTCGAAAGCTCCGCGAGGTCACGACCCAGAATCGCGCGCACGCGCATAATCAAGTCGCCCACCGAAAACGGCTTGGCGAGAAAGTCGTTGGCGCCTTCGTCGAGTGCGAGCAATTTCTCCGGGTCCCCGCCCCTCGCCGAGAGGATGATCACCGGCACGTCACTCGAAGAGCGCAAGGACTCGAGGACCTCGAGACCACTCGTGCCAGGCAGTTCTAAGTCCAAGATGACGATGTCTGGCGGATTGTCGCGCACGAATCGAAGGGCGTCGCTTCCGTTTTGAGACGTCGTGACCAGGTAACCACGAGCCTCGAGATTGATCCGCAGCACGCGCAGGATCTGCACATCATCGTCGACAACGAGCACGCTCTGACTCACGGGGACTCCGTGCGCGCGAGTTCGAGCGCGACCGTGAGGCCACCACCCGGCGTGTCGTCAAAGCGCAGTTCCCCACCCAGCAGGGTCATGAAACCTGCGGCCACGCTTAACCCGAGTCCCGCGCCCGACCGTTCATCGTTCAGGTCTTGGAACGAGGCCATGATCGCGGCCCGCTTCTTCTCGGGAATGCCGGGGCCGCGGTCAATGACGAGCAGTTCGAAACCATGCCCAGTGGCGCCTCCGTTGATGCGAATTGGTTGGTCTGGTGGGCCGAATCGACACGCGTTGCTCACCACGTTCGCGATGACCCGCTCGGCGAGGTCGGGATCGGTCTCGATGAGCGGCAGGTCATCGGGCAGATCGATGTCCAAGACCCGACCGTGGGTATCGATCGTCTCAAGGGCACTGGCTACGAGATCGTCGAGCGCCACGTGCAGCATCCTTGGGGTTACGAGATTCGCCTCGAGCCGTCCGGCATCGAGCAAGTTGGTCACGAGTCGAGTGAGGCGGTGCACCTCGCGGTCGACCGAAACGAGAAAACCGTGCTGTTCGTTCAAAGTCCACACCACGTCGGTCTGCAGCAGCGATGAGACGTTGGCCTCGATCGTGGCCAAAGGTGTCCGCAGGTCGTGCGAGACGGCCTTTAACAGCCCGGTACGAAGTGCGTCGGTCTCGGCGATCGCCTGGCGCTCGGCGGTCTCGTGGGCGCGACGCTGGGACTCGATGCTCGCCGCGACCCGACCCGCGAACGCACCAATGAGCTGACGGTCCTGATTGTCCAGTGAAGCGCCCGCCATCACGAGGACGTGGTCGTCGTCTATCTCGAAGCGTGCGTTCAAAAGGGCCGGGTCGACCTCTTCGCCACTCAACAGCTCAGGGACCCATTCACCGTCGCGCCTCTCGAGGAGGGCCACCGTGGGAACCGCGAAGACCGCACGTAATGAGTCGAGCAAGGGCACCAGGTCGTCGTGGGTCGTCGCGACGGTGGCCGCCGCTCGCGCGAGGATCTCCGCCTCGGCCTTGGAACGTTCCGCCTCGGACGAGCGCTGGGCAAAGAGGTTGACGACGATGCTCGCGCCTATCGCGAACAGCAGGAAAGCCACGATCGCGACGGCGTCGTCGGGCCGCGCTACTTCGAGCGTATGGAGGGGTTTGACGAAGAAATAGTTCTCGAGCCCCGAAGCGGCGATAGCCGCCACCAGGCCCACCACGATCCCGCCCCAACTCGCCACACCGAGCACCACCGCCAGGAACACCAAGAACACCGTGGACTCTGAGACGTTGGCCCGGACCTGGCTCAGGGCGAACGTCACCAACGGCAAGAGGACCGCCGCCGCCACCAGGCCCACCAGTTGACGCCGCCAGGAGTAGATACCAATCTTGCGCCGTCGCCAGATACGTTTCGGCTTTTCGCCGCCCACCGCGATGATGTGCACGTCCAGGTCGCGGGCCAGTCGCAGTACCTTCTCGATGACGCCGGTGCGCTGGATTGCCTTGCGGTTGCGACTCGAGCCCATGACGATTTGGGTGCCGCGTTCGGATCGGGCAAAGGATACGAGCGCCGTCGCGACGTCCTCGTCCATTATCTCCTGGAACGTACCTTCGAACTCGATGGTGAGTTCGCGCGCGAGCGTCGTGTCAGCGTCGCGCTTTTGGAGTGCCCCCGAATCGATGACGTGCACGGCGAAGAGTTCGGCGCCCGTGCGCGAAGCCATCCGCGCGGCCCGTCGCAGCAACGCTTCATCGGTCTCGGTACCCGTGACTGCGACGATGAGGCGCTCGCGGGTCTCCCAGCTCTCTTTGATGTCGTGATCGTCAAGGTACTTCTTGAGCGAGTCCTCGACCCGATCGGCGAGCCACAGGAGCGAGAGCTCGCGCAGCGCAGTCAAGTTGCCTGATCGAAAGAAGTTAGAGAGTGACGCGTCGATTTTCTCGGCGGGATAGATGTTGCCGTGCGCCATACGTCGACGCAGCGCCTCGGGCGTGATGTCCACCAGTTCGATCTGCTCGGCCTTGCGAACGATCGCGTCCGGTACAGTCTCGCGCTGGACGATGCCGGTGATCTTCTCCACGACGTCATTGACCGATTCAAGGTGCTGAATGTTGACCGTCGTGATCACGTCGATGCCCGCTTCGAGCAGCTCCTCCACGTCTTGCCAGCGCTTCTCGTTCTTGGCGCCGGGCGCGTTGGTGTGGGCCAATTCGTCCACGAGCGCGACCTGGGGACGTCGAGCGAGGATCGCGGCCAGGTCCATCTCTTGGATCTCGGTTCCCCGGTACTCGTAGGCCTTGCGTGCCACTGTTTCCATGTCGCGGATCTGGGCGGCCGTGAGGGCCCGGCCGTGGGTCTCGACGAAACCAACGACGACGTCCGCACCGCGCTCGCGGCGCCGCCATCCTTCGTCGAGCATTCGAAACGTCTTACCGACGCCGGGAGCCAAGCCCAGGTAGACGCGAAGGGTGCCTCGTGACATGAACTAAGTATCGTCGCTCGAACGCGCGACAGTCGCGTTACGCCCGTCACTCGCGATTGCGCCCGCGGCGAGACTCGCCAGCGCCACCGCGACCACCCGGCGCTCGAGGGAGACCGATTGGCCGGGTGTAGGGGTGAGCACGAATCGACCGAAACTCACCCCGCGCCACTGGGCCACGATCTCTGCTTGGGGACCGGGAATTCCGAGTTCCTTCGTGGGCCACTGCAAGCCCACGTGAACTACCGTGCCGTCACCAACGATTCGAGCGAATGGCAAGCCAGAAGCAAGACGCTCGAACGTGCATTCTCGAAGCATCAACATCTGAACCAGAGACTGAAGGGTGAATTCGATCACCCGGTCCACTTCAAACTCCTCGCTCACGATGACCGCCAACTTGTGCACGGTCTTCACGTAGTCCGATTCCAGACTGGCTCGAAGATACGACCGACGGTTCGCCGCCGCGAGTTCGTTCACGACGAGACCAACCACCACGATGCAGATCGTCGTCTCGAGGTCCAGGCGGTGAATAATGGTCAAGCGGTCGTACGGCCTGGTCAGGTAGAAATCGAACCATACCGCCGAAGACGTGATTGCGACCAGACCACTGATTCGATTACCGAGTATCGCCACGGCGGCGATAACGGCCACGAACGTCAGAGCCGCCGCGGTATCGGCGAAACTGTGGCGGAGTGGCACCAAACCAACCGCGAGCGCGAAGGGAGCCACCACCGCCACGGCGCCTGCGACGAGCGTACGGTGCTCGCGAATCGTGCGCGCGAGCGAGCCAACGACGCGCGGAGGTGTACTCACTCGATGCCGCCTATTCCAGCTTGGCGAGGGCTTCGTTCAGCTGGAGAACGTCGATGTAGCTCGAGCCGAGGAATCCGAACTGCGCTGAGTTGGTCTCCTTTTGGATCAGCGTCCGCAGCACCTTAGACGAGAGCCCCGTTGCCTTGGCGACCATGGGGATCTGAACAATCGCGTCTTGTTGGGAGATGTCCGGGTCGTAACCGCTGCCCGAGGTCGTCACCAGGTCGGGCGTCGGGTTGACACCAAGTTTGTGCCAATACGCCACGAGCTCCTTGGTGTCCTTGAGCAATACCTTCGAGCGCGGACCGAGATTCGTCGCGCCGGATTCACCGCTCACCCCATTCGCCGCGAGCGGGTTGTCACCGGAGGTGTAGGGACCTGTGTCGTCAGGACGTCCATGAAAGAACTTGGGACTCGACCAGTTCTGACCGATCAGCGTTGATCCGTTTGCCGTGATCGAACCGTCCGCCTGGTTCTTGAAGAGCAATTGGGCGACGCCGGTGCCGGCGAAGGCGTAGACGAAGCCAAAGAAGATCATGCAGATCACTGCCATCACTAGTGAGCGTCGAAGGTGAACAAGCATTTCTGTCTCTCTTTAGTACGCGTGCAGCGAAACGAGCACGAGGTCGATGAGTTTGATAAATATGAAGGGAATGATGACGCCACCCACTCCGTAGATCCACACATTGCGCCGAAGGATCGCGGCGGAATTAGCGGCCCGGAATCTCACGCCGCGCAGCGCGAGGGGAATCAACGCAATGATCACGAGGGCGTTGAAGATGACCGCAGAGAGTACGGCACTCTGTGGACTGTGCAAGTGCATGATATTCAGTGCCTTTAACTGCGGATACGAGACCGCAAACAAGGCCGGAATGATTGCGAAGTACTTCGCAATGTCGTTGGCGATGGAGAACGTCGTCAAAGAGCCACGAGTGATGAGCAGCTGTTTGCCGATCTCGACGATGTCGATCAGCTTGGTCGGGTTGGAGTCCAGGTCGACCATGTTCCCCGCTTCCTTTGCCGCCGTCGTGCCGGTGTTCATCGCGACGCCGACGTCAGCTTGGGCGAGAGCGGGAGCATCGTTCGTGCCGTCGCCGGTCATCGCTACGAGCTTGCCGCCTTCTTGCTCCTTCTTGATCAGGGCCATTTTCGCCTCGGGAGTCGCCTCGGCGAGGAAATCGTCGACACCCGCTTCTTGAGCGATTGCCGCCGCCGTCAGCGGGTTGTCACCGGTGATCATGACGGTGCGGATGCCCATCTTGCGCATCTCGTCGAACTTCACCCGAATTCCCTGCTTGACGACATCCTTCAGTTCAATGACGCCAAGGATCTCCTTGCCGTCAGCGACCGTGAGCGGCGTTGAACCGGCCCGCGAAACACGCTCGACAATCGCGTCGAGGTCGCTCGGCAGGACGCCGCCTTGATCGCTCACCCATTTCTTTACGGACTCGGCCGCGCCCTTTCGAATCTGGCGGGTGCCCATATCGAGACCCGACATGCGCGTAGTTGCCGTGAAGGGGACAAAGACGTGGCTGGGATCGAGCTGACGTTCGCGAATACCGAAATTCTCCTTGGCGAGCACGACGACCGAACGTCCTTCGGGCGTCTCGTCGGCCAGGGACGCCAATTGAGCCACGTCAGCAACCTCTTGTTCGGTGTGTCCAGTAACTGGGAAGAAATTCGCAGCCATTCGGTTGCCCAGCGTTATGGTACCGGTCTTGTCGAGAAGCAATACCTGCACGTCTCCGGCCGCCTCGACGGCGCGTCCACTCATGGCGAGGACGTTGCGCTGGACGAGGCGGTCCATGCCCGCAATCCCAATCGCCGACAACAGAGCACCGATCGTCGTCGGGATTAGACACACGAGCAACGCCACCAGCACCACGACCGACACGGTCGTGCCGGCGAAACCGGCGAAGGGCTCCAACGTCACCACGACCGGTATGAAGACAATCGTCAGCACCGCGAGCAGAATCGTGAGCGCGATCTCATTGGGGGTCTTTTGGCGGTTCGCGCCTTCGACCAACGAGATCATCCGGTCGATGAAGGTGTGGCCGCGCTCGGCCGTGATACGCACGACGATCCGGTCCGAGAGCACCTTGGTGCCTCCCGTGACCGCCGAGCGGTCGCCACCCGACTCGCGAATCACTGGAGCCGATTCACCCGTGATGGCCGATTCGTCCACAGACGCAATACCCTCAACGATCTCACCATCAGAAGGGATGAGGTCGTTGGCTTCACAGACGACGAGGTCACCCTTTTGCAGTGACGCCGCGGGCACGAGCTCCTCGGTCCCGTCGGGACGAAGTCGCCGCGCCTCGGTTTCCGAGCGCATCTTTCGAAGGGTGTCCGCCTGGGCCTTACCACGACCTTCGGCCATTGCTTCGGCGAAGTTTGCGAAGATCACGGTCAAGAAGAGCCAAATCGTGATCGACCACGTGAACGTGCTCGGGTGCGCGAAGGACTCGAAAAGAGTGATAATCGAGCCGACCAGCACCACGAACATGACCGGGTTGCGGAGTTGCACCCGTGGATCGAGCTTCTTGATGGAATCTTTCAGCGCTTGAGCCAGGATTTCGCGGTCAAAGAGCCCACGCGCTTGGGCGACGCCGTGGCCAGTTGAATCGGCGCTCGGTGGAGTAAGGACGGTTGTCATTAGAAGAACCTCAGGTGACTTAGTTGTTCGACGATGGGGCCAAGTGCAATAGCTGGGAAGAACGTCAGGGCGCCGATGATCAAGATGACGCCGATCGTGAGCCCGACGAACATCCCGTTGTCGGTACGGAACGTTCCAAGAGACTCCGGCACGACGTTCTTCTCCGCGAGCGAGCCACCTAGGGCGATCGCTGGGATCATGATGCCGAAGCGACCGATGAGCATGTCGATTGCGCCGATGATGTTGTAGAAGGGCGTGTTACCCGTGAGTCCACCGAACGCCGAACCGTTGTTGTTGCCTTGGGATGTAAGGCCGTAGAGGATCTCGGTGAAGCCGTGCGGACCAGCGTTGAGCGGGCCAACCCTGCCCGCCGCCAGTGACACCGCGAGCGCCGTGAGGACCAGCACCGCTATTGGCATCACGAGGGCCCCAAGCCCGGCGAGTTTGACCTCTCGGGCTTGGATCTTTTTACCGAGATACTCCGGCGTTCGCCCGATCATGAGTCCACCGATGAAGACCGCGAGGATCGCGTAGAGAAGCAGGGTGTACAGACCGGTACCCGTGCCACCCGGTGTGACTTCGCCCATCATCATGCCGGTGAGCAGTCCAAAGCCGCCGATGGGCGTGAAGGAGTCGTAGGACGCGTCGGCCGATCCCGTCGAGGTCTGCGTGGAGGCGACCCCGAAGAGTGCGGTCGAGGTATCACCGAAACGAACTTCCTTACCTTCGGTGTTGCCCACCGTCGAGTGGATACCCGCCGCGGCGACGGCCGGGTTGTTCTGGTGCTCGGCAGCCGACGTGAAGGCCACCCACGAGCCGAAGAGGATAATGATGACGGCCAGCAGAGCGAAGCCGTGCTTGATGCTGCCGACCATTTTTCCAAAGGTGTACGTCAGGGCGACCGGTATCGAGAGCAGCAGGTAGATCGAAAGGAAGTTCGTGAGCCCGGTCGGGTTCTCGAAGGTCGTCGCCGAGTTCGCGTTGAGGAAACCTCCGCCATTGGTCCCGAGCTGCTTAATGGCCTCCATGAAGCCGATCGGTCCTCGAGGAATGGTCTGGGTGACGCCGTTCAAGCTGTCCTTGATGCTCACGGTGCCGGCCAGAGTCTGAACCGCACCTTCGCCCACGAAGATGATGCCGGCGATGAACGCCATGGGCAACAAGATGTAGAAGAGGCACCGCGTGATGTCGACCCAGAAGTTGCCGATCGTGGGTGAATTCTTGCGCGAGAATCCACGCACCAACACCAACGCGGCGGCGATACCAACGGCCGGCGAGACGAACTGCTGGACGGTAAGTGCGCCCATCTGGGAGAAGTACGACATCGTCGCCTCACCGCCGTAGTTCTGCCAGTTCGTGTTGGTGAGGAACGACGACGCAGTGTTAAAGCTCAGCGCCGGACCCACCGCACCCAGGTGCTGTGGGTTAAGTGGCAGCGAGCCCTGAATCCGCAGGATCACGTAGGTGAACAGAAGCGACACCGCCGAGAAGACGACCATCGCCCCGGCGTAACGCTTCCAGGTCTGCTCTTGCTCGGGGCTCGTACGAAGGGCCCGATAGACCGGACGCTCAACGAAGCCGAAAAAGTGGACGCGGCCATCGAAGACCGCCTCCATGTACGAACCCAGGTAGCGCCAGGTCAATCCGAGCAACACCACGAGGGCTAGAAGTGTGAAGAAGAACCCCATTTAAAATTTCTCCGGTTTGAACATGGCGTAGCCCAAGTAAAAGAACATCGCCACCGCAATGATTAGAAGGATTATCTGAGAGAAGCTCATACGCGGTCCAAAACCCAAACGAGCCCCAGCGCCGCCGCCGTGAAGGCGATGATTCCAATTAGTGAATAGATATCTGCCATGGAGCCAGTCTGGCGAAACGGTTCTGCAATGGTTCTTAAAAGCCCTCGTAAGTTCTTCATAATTTCTGAATAACAAAGTCCCCGGGAAGAGCAGCCGTTTGGTGCGAGAATGGGCTCGTGCGCGCACGCCTCTTCACCCTGTTGATCGGAGTTGGCGACTCGGTCGTCTTCGGCGCGCTGATGCTCACCTTGCGTTCGCACGTCAGCGCTACGACCGTCGCTCTGGTATTCGTCATCCCCGTCGTGGCAGGCGTGGTCTTTGGCGGCCTTTTCACGGGCTTTGTCAGCACGCTCACCAGTGCTCTCGTCTTCGACTTCTGGTTCCTGCGCCCTTACTACACGCTGAGCATCAGCACCACGCAGAATTGGGCGGCACTACTTGTCTATGTGGTCGTTGTGCTGCTCGTCGCACGAGTGGTATCGGACTTGAAGCTGGCGAGACTCGAGGCCAGCCGAGGCAGCGAGGCCATGCGCCGGGTTTTCGAGCTCTCCGAGCTCCTAGTCCAGGATCAATCGGTCGAAGACCTCCTGCAGACCATTGTCCAGGCGGTCCAAACGGTCTTTAATATCCCGGGCGTCTCGCTGCTCGTGCTCGCGGACCAGCGCTTGAAGATCGCCGCCTCCGTCGGTGAACCACTCTCAGAAGAAGAACTGCGCCAGTTCGATCCCCAGTCTGGGATACCCATGAGCATCCGACCGTCGCTGGGCTCGTCCAGCGGACTACGCACCGTCGCGCTGTCGGCTTCTAGTCGGCCGGTTGGGATACTGGTACTTCGCGACGTTCCGATGTCCGTGACCGACCAGGCCATCCTTGTGACCTTCGCCAACGACGCCGCCCTGGCTCTCGAACGGACCCAATTGCGCGAGCAGGCCCTGCGTTCGCATTTCCTCGAGGAGGTGGACCGGCTGCGCCAGGCCCTCATGGGTGCGGTGTCGCACGACCTGCGCACACCGCTCGCCACCATCAAGGTCGCCTCTTCCACCCTATCTAGTCGCGCGAACGTCCTCTCGACGGCCGACGCCCACGAACTTCATGAGTTGATCGAGATTGAGGCGGACCGCCTGACGCGCCTGGTCACGAACTTGCTCGACATGACGCGAATAGAAGCGGGCGTCTTGGAGATCCACCAGGTGCCCACCTCGTTAAATGAGATGGTCAAAGAGGCGATCAACGTCATGAGCTCGAGTCTCAAAGATCGTCAACTTCGACTCGAGGTCTCGGACTCGCTACCCCAAGCGAACATCGACCGGCTCCTCGTCATCCAGGTGCTCGTCAACCTGCTCGACAACGCGCTTCGCCACTCACCGGCCCAGGGCGTAATCACGGTGAGCGCAGAGCAGCGCGGTTCTTCGCTCGTGCTCTCGGTCGCCGACCAGGGAGCTGGCGTCGCCGCCGAAGACCGTGAGGCGATCTTTAATCGTTTCGAACAGTTCAATACCGGTGGGCGCGCCGGACTCGGGCTCACCATTGCGAAGACTTTCGTCGAAGCACACGGCGAGAGGATCTGGTACGAGGACGCAACCGGTGGCGGTGCACGCTTCTCGTTTTCGCTACCCGCCGTTGACGCAGCGCCAGGGCTGGGCTGACGTGGCGCGCGTACTCGTTGTTGACGACGACCGGTCGCTCTTGCGAGCGTTGCGACTCGGATTACAGTCCGAGGGCCACGAGGTCACAACCGCCGAGACCGGCGAGCAGGGTCTCTCCCAAACCGCGCTGCTCGCGCCTGACGTGGTCGTGCTCGACATCGGGCTACCCGACATCGACGGACTGACCGTGTGCCGACGGATTCGCCAGTGGAGCGACGTACCAATCATCATCCTTTCAGCGACCGGCGACGAGAATCGAAAGATCGCCGCCCTCGACGGCGGAGCCAACGACTACGTCACGAAGCCCTTCAGTATGGGCGAACTGGAAGCACGGATCCGCGTCGTCGTGCGTACCCGGGTGGTCGAACCCGCCGAGGGCGAGTCTGAGATACGTTGCGGCGATCTCGAAATCGACCTGATCCACCACGACGTCAAGTACAAGGGAGCGGACATCGCGCTCACCGCAAAGGAGTTCGAGGTACTGTCATTCCTCGCGCGCCACGCGGGGCGCACCTGCACCCATCAGATGATCCTCAGCGCGGTGTGGGGAGTGGGCTACACGAGAGAAGCCCAGTACATCCACGCCTACGTGCACCGGCTGCGCCAGAAGCTCGACGATGAAGAAGGTCTGGTGCTCTGCACGGTGCCGGGCATTGGCTACTTCCTCGAACGCCCCGAGAACGCTTAACTGAGGCGGGTTATCTCCACGGTCACCCCGAGTGCGCGTGATGGGGCCCCGTGATAGATCCCCTTGAGGGGAGGGACGTCGCCGTAGTCGCGACCCTTGGCGACCACCACGTGACTAAGGCCAATGTCGTTGCCGTTGGTGGGGTCAAAGCCCACCCACGAGCCGCAGTAGTACTCGACCCAGGCGTGACTCTGACCCACTACGGTCTCGCCAATCGCCGCGTCGGAACTGGGATGCAGGTAGCCCGAGACGTAGCGCGCGGGCACTCCCTGGCCTCGAAGGAAACCGATCATGAGATGCGAGAGGTCCTGGCACACGCCGGTCTTCTGACCCCATGATTCGAGGGCCGTCGTGGTGACGTGCGTGGAACCGGGCACGTAGGCCACTCGCTCACTCACGCTCGACGAGACGATCGCGACAAGTGATTCCACGTCCTCGTCCTTCACGCGCGACGCCAACTCGCGGTGCAGCTTGTCGGGCAACGCGGTACGCGGGGTACTCGCCAGGTACTCGGCGTAGGTGTCGAGTACCTTGGACTCTCGCAGGTCCTTTAGATTCAAGTACGGCCGCTCGCGCGGTGTGGCTACGACTTCGACGAGCGCCTCGGCGGTCACTTCTAGTTGACGGTGCCGGTCGTGCAGGTCAAAAGCCGTGACCGCCGACCCGAAGTAGTCCATGTACGTGAGTTGAGAAGCGTTGGGATTAGTGCGAAGTGTCGCCTCGAGGACCTGCTGGCGCGACGAACTGAGCGGAGTCATCCGAGCCTCGTTGTAGGACGACTCGGCGAAGCCGTCGTAGATGAAGCCAGTGATGTGGCGGATCGAAAGGCGCGAAGTGGGCGACGAGGTCATACGCCCGCCTCGCTAGCCCAGGGCTCGGCGATGACCTGACGGAAGTAGCGCGCCGTGATCTCGTCGTTGGCAGAGGCACACGTTTGCTCGATGAAGTCGAGCAACTCGGGCAGGTCCGCGACCAAGGTGGCGAGTTCCAAGTATTCAAGTCGATTACGGGCACGGCCAATCGTGCGTCGAGCGTTAGACGTATCGCCCACTCGGCTGTGGGTCGTAGTGAGTAGTTCAAGTGAGTTGTCGGCCACGTTGAGCGTGTGGTACACCGAGCGCGGAAAGAGCCGGTCGAGCAGCAAGAACGATGCGAGCGATTCGGAACTCGCACTGCCGCGTGACTCACGTAAGTAGGACTCCATCGCTCCCGCCGCTCGCAGCAAAGTAAGCCAATCGGGCGAGTTGTTTATCCCTACCAGTTGGGCGTCGAGCAGGCGACAAGTCATGTCCACTCGTTCGATGCTTCGACCCAGGACGAGGAAGTGCCAGCCCTCGTCGTGGCTGATGGTCGCGTCGCTCAGTCCAGCGAAGAGCGCGGCCCGATCCGAAACGAACTTGAAGTAACTAGCGGCACCCACCCTGCGGGCCTGTCGATGTCGCGCGGTCAATTCGTCGTAGGTGCCGTTGATACAAACCCACATCTCTGAAGAGATCACCTCGCGCGAACGTCGCGCGTTCTCGTAGGCCGCACGGAGCGAACCCGTGATGGCACTCGGACTCTCGGGCGAGAACACCAGGTCCTCGAGCACGACGTCGGTCGTGGCGGGTCGATCTTCGTCGAGTTCGATCCCGAGGATGGCGAAGAGCGACCGGCACGCACTCTCGGCGTCATTAAAGGGATTTTCGGCGATGCGGTGGATATAGGCGTTGATGATGCGCGCGGTGCCGTCAGCGCGCTCGACGTAGCGGCCAATCCAATAGAGCGACTCGGCGACCCGCGAGAGCAGCCGCTGATCGCTCACTGTTCGGCCTCACTCGGGTGACGCGGGTCCACCTGGCGCGCGACGAAGTTCGCCACGGGTCGCAGGGTACGACCGTTGGCGTGGTCGCTCGGAGCAGCCTCGAAGGTCTCGGGGCTCGCGAGTACCCAGGTGTCCTTGGACCCCCCGCCCTGGCTGGAATTGACGACCAGCGCACCTTCGGGCAGGGCGACACGCGTCAAACCCCCCGGCAGGACCCACACGTCACGGCCGTCGTTGATGGCAAAGGGGCGAAGATCCACGTGGCGAGGAGCCAACTTGCCGTTGACGTAAGTGGGCAGCGTCGATAAGGCTACCGGTCGTTGGGCGATGAATCCGCGTGGATTCGCCTCAACCTCCTTACGCAAGTTCACCAACGTTCTTTCGTCCGCTTGGGGTCCGATGACGATGCCCTTGCCACCCGATCCATCAACGGGTTTGACGACGAAATCGCCGAGTCGGCCAATGACGTCGCCGAAGACTTCGGGATCGTCGAGTCGGTAGCTCTCGACGTTCTTGAGGATCGGTTCTTCGTTGCGGTAGTAGCGGATAATGTCGGGTACGAAGGTATAGATCAACTTGTCGTCCGCAACGCCGTTTCCGAGCGCGTTGGCAATCGTCACCGTGTTCGCCCGGGCCGCGTTGACGAGGCCGGCGACTCCAATGAGCGAGTCCGGTCGAAAGTGCAACGGGTCGAGCCACTCGTCATCGACGCGACGGTAGATGACGTGCACCGGTCGCTCGCCTTCGGTGGTGCGCAGGAGTACACGATTTCCCACGGTCACGAGGTCACTCCCCTCAACCAGTTCGACACCCATCAGACGAGCGAGCAGTACGTGCTCGAAGTAGGCCGCGTTGTGCACGCCAGGCGTCAAGACCACCACCGTAGGGTCGCGCACCTCTTCGGGGGCCGAACGTCGCAGGGCGGCGAGCAGACGCTGGGGGTATTCGTCGACGGGATGCACACGCTGGTTCGAAAAGAGCGAGCCGAAACTCTGGGTCATAGCCCGACGATTCTCGATGACGTACGAGACGCCAGAGGGAATGCGCAGGTTGTCCTCCAGAACTCGAAAGTGGCCCTCCTCGTCACGGATGAGGTCCACGCCCGAGACCGTGATTCGTGCCGAGTGCGAAGGAACGATGCCCACCGCTTCGCGACAGAAGTGTTGACTCGACGTGATCAGACTGCGTGGGATGAGGCCGTCGTCAAAACACACGCCGTGTTGATAGACGTCGCCTAGAAACGCCTCGAGAGCGAGAACGCGCTGGCGGATGCCACTGGCGAGCGTGTCCCACTCGACCGCGCTGATGATACGAGGAATCAGGTCTAGGGGGAACGGGCGCTCTTCGCCGTCGTGGGCAAAGGTAACGCCACGCTCGCGAAAGGTCCGACCCAGTTGGTCGAAGCGCGTCTGAAGTTCGCCCTCGCCGTAGCGTCCGATCTCGTCAACGACACTGCGATAGATGGGCCGGGGCTTGCCGGGCGCGCTGTAGACCTCGTCCCACGCGAGTTTGGGATCGATGTCTACGTTGGTCGGCCCCATGCCCAAAGTTACCTTTTCTTGTGTTTCAAGAGTATTTCGAGGCACAACTCGAGCCGGTTCGCGGTTGCGTCCCGCCCGGTCGCGAGGTCATCGGGATCGAAGGTTCGCTGTCGTAAAGCGAGATACGAAGCGTCGGTTCCTCACGCCACTTGAGAGGCCAAGGACGCGCGTGCGGCCTTGTAGGTGAGCCAGTTCCCTTGCTCGAAGTCGTACAACTTGCACGTACGCGTACTATTACGAAAGTCCTTGAAGCGCCACGGCGTATCGTGCACGACCTCGGGGTACGCACTTTCAATCGCCTTGGCGGCCTTTTCCAGGTTGTACATCGGGATTCGCATATCGACGTGATGAGGTGTGTGGATCATGATCCAATGAAAGAAGAAGTTCAACCCCTTTGGTACACGGTTCACCGTCGTTCCCTCCATCTGGCCCTTGAACTTGGTCCACTCCCCGCGCTTCCACCAGCGGATGTCTGGCTGCACGTGGTGCACGTGCACGACCGATCCGATCATGACGCAAAAGCCAACGAAGGGAATCACCTCAACGCGTCCCACGAGCCAGAGCGCGCCAAAGATCGAGTGGGTCCTCGCGTAGCCCAACACGCCAAAACCGAGTGCCATAAGGGCTATGAAGGAGAGCGTCACGATACGGTCTCGACGAATCAGCTTGATCCAACGCGCCGGGGGTTTAAAGGCGATCATCTTGTGCCACCACACCTCGAGGAAGTAGTAGAGGCCCGTTCCCATCCACGACCATTCGATTCGGTGCATTACCTTGGCGTAACGGCCCTTGTCCGCGTACTCCTGTGCCGTCACGGGATGCCAGACGAAGTCGTAGCCCTGGCGCACGGTGAAGGCGTGGTGAATCCGGTTGTGGCCGAGTACCCAGGCCTCAAAGACGTGCCACGAGGGCAGCATTGCGAGGCGTCCGACAATCGAGTTCTTGCGCTTGGTGTTAAAGAGCGCGCCGTGCGCGGAGTCGTGGGCGACGACGAAGAGCCCGGTCACCGCAAGAATCGTAAGAACCTCAATCGGTACGTCGATCAACGGGTTGGTGACGAAGACGAGAAGAACGACCATGCCCACGTAGATCGCTAAATCACGAAAGAAGTAACCAAGTCCTTTCCACGTCGGATTGCGATACACCGAATCGGGGATGACGTCGATGACGGGCATCAGTGAGCCTTCGCGCTCGAGTTGGACTTCTTCCATTGAACTGTTCACCACGTGACTCCCACCCGCTCGAAATCTGGACCCACGCGACGATACGCTTCAGCCGAGAAAACTCCTGTGGTCCTTAGGATACTTACTTGCGAGAACGTTCTTGCGAGGACTTCGGTCCCGGCGTCCTCGCGCCTCGCCACCTCGACATTTACAAGTTCACGTCACGCTTGTGAAGCCCATCACAACCAATGCCCTGCGCCGATCAAAACGTGTACGTCTTACGGAGCCCCTTCACATCGCTTGATCAAAGCACCCCGTGGGAGCGGGACGATCGTGCACTCCTGCCTGTCGTACACGGCGCACTACTCACTGCGGCCAGTCACGCCAATTGACACCTATGGGTCGCGCTCGGTTGCCGCCGGGTCCCGACGATTAATTGGCTCTTCCTCATCCGGTCCATCACGGCCCCGCCAGATCCTCAATCTCGAGGACCCCTGATGCCCCGACCAGATTGAACCGTGCCGCCTTCATGAGTTGCTCCATTCGTGATCTAAAGGATCAATTGTCACCGGCGGGGTGTAACCATCTTTTGCAGCTTCAAGGTCGGCCCGTGCCGCGAATAACTTGTCTCAGCGAGACGCTGGGTTCTGTCGTGCTGACTAAAGAATTGTGTACCCCCAGTCGACGCGTGAAGTGAAACGGCGGAGCGAAGTTGATGTGAAGAACACTCGCCTTCACGGGCGCACGGCTCGAGGAGGGCGGTACCTAGAGACGGGATTGATATTTATTGCGACTTTGGCGACGCCACCTAAACCCTTAATCAGCCTGGATTGTCCGGAGGCTTCGACAGACTTTCGATTGCGGCATTAACCTCACCGCCGACAAGAATGGCGAGGCCAGTCAGGTAGAGCCAGAAGATCAAGATCGCCACACCCGCAAAGGCGCCGTACGTCTTTGCGTACGAACCAAAGCTCGACGTGTAGAGCGAGAAGCCGAGTGAGACCACGGACCACAGGATCGTGGCGAAAAGAGCACCGGCGCTGGTCCAGCGCCACTTTTGTCGCGGGCGGTTCGGAGCAACATAGTAGAGCAGTGAGAAGAGCAGATTCATCAGCCCGAGTGCCAGTAACCAGCGCAACGTCGTCCAGGTAGCGCCGAACGCCGGACCGGCCACCGGCACCGAATCCTTAATCAGGTTTCCTATCGGTAAACCAAAGATGACGAGAGCAGACGCCGCCCCACCGAGGATGGTCGCACCCGCCAGCAGTGGCAAGGCGAGTATTCGCATGGTCACGAAGGATCGCTTCTCGGTCAAACCGTAGGCCATGTCGAGGCCCTCTTCGACAATCACCATTCCCGACGTCGCACTCCACAACGCCACCACGCTCGCAACAACGGTCGCCCACAAGTCGGTGCTCGTGCGCTTGGCCGTATGCCGAAGCGCCTTGGCAAAGACCTGAGCGGCTGCCGATGGGAGGGATTTCGAAACTCCATGAATCAAACTCACGACCAAGTTGCTCGGTATTGCTACGAGCGCGGCAATACCCAGCAGGGCAATGATGATGGGAAAGATCGCGAGGAACCAGCGAAAAGCAAAGGCCCCCGCTGCCACGTTGACACGGTCAATCTTCACGTTGGAGATCGTGACGCGAACTATCTCTTTAACTCGACGTTCGCTCATCGCACTACGTAGCCGCTGCAGCATTCGATCGCCTACACCGCAGCGTTTACGCGCACAACAAATGCGCGGACCGAAACTAGGGAAGTGTCAATGCATGAGACTACATCGCTACGCAAACAGTGACCTACGATTCTCAACTCAGGTGTCAAGAAACCGTGTCAACACGTTTCGCAGTCACCAGTGCAATGGTTTTCGGGCTACTCCCAAAGTGAAGTAGCTCCACGGCTTTGGACCTCTGGCGTATTCCTGCTCATTTCTCTCGATCACAAATCCGGACTCACTGATCATGGCCAGTGGTTCGCGAGTCAGTTGGCAGCCGCCCGCGAGTCGCCTCTCAAGACCGTTAAGAAGACGTTGCCAGCGCGCGATGCGCTGGTCTGGAGCCAAACCGTGTTCAAGGAAGTGCAGCGGCGCGCCGGGCTTTAAGACACGTAGGAGTTGACGAAGCACAACCCCGGGATCATCAACACTGCAGAGCGTGAACGTACACAAGGCTCCATCGAGAGAGTCGTCGCTCAAAGAGTGAGTACTGTCGAGGTCAACAAAGGTAACATTGAAGGCGTTGCCAATGATCTTCGACTCGGCAACTTCCCGAGCGGTTCGCGACGGTTCCACTGCGACGACACGCCGAACTGCGGTAGGCAGGAAGCGCACATTCGTGCCCGATCCAAAGCCCAATTCGATGATGTCGCCTTCTAGACCCTCGCAGACCCGACGACGCCACGAATCAAAGAACTTGTGTCCACACACGACACCCACGAGTCGCGGCATAACGTGATCGTTGTAGAGACCCATCAGACAAATCTAGAGAGCGGGGCTGCTCCTTGGACACACGTGACGAATTGCGGGTGCTGATGTAGCTCAGCACCGAGACACCCGCGATTGAACTCAGCGTGAGATCCCTCGACACCGAGCACCGTTTTCGCGCCGGCCGCAGGATTCGTAACTCTCCGCGCGAAGCATGGGGCACTTCTCCCCCGGCATTGATTTGCTTGACCGTCGCCAAGTTGACGAAAAGTCTTCGGAACTCCGTGGCGCGAGTGAGCGAAGTGGCACGTAGATTTCGTCTCATCGTTGCTTGGTTGGTGCCAAGACTGATTGAGAGAACTGTCACATGGCTGGATGTGCTTCTTGCGCAGGATGTTGCGCTAGCTGCGGTACCACTTGCGGCGCAATCGGTGACGGGTCTTTCACTGCCTTGGGATTAGGTTTCACCGGCGGAGTCGGTGGTTCGGCTTCCGCTCTGCCAACAACTACAACCCCGGTGATCAGAATGACGAAACTCTGACGCCAGTCGACACCGATGCTCTTTCTGACCCGCACCATCCGGGTCACCGTGAAGCTATCAAGACAATTTCACGCGTTGACAATGAGACGCACGAGAAGATCTCCACGTGGCTGAAGACGGAACTAAAAAAGGTCAACGGAACCGCAGGCGAATAGTCGTATCGACTTTAAATGGGCGACAGAACCCGCCACAGGGAAACTTCGTGGAGGTAACGGGACTAGGTTCGAACCCCTTTGCACTGCTTTTCACCTTGCAGTAGTTGTGTTCGCTTCCTGGGCGATGTACTTCGCACGGCGTATCCACAGAATGCTGTGATAGACGACATGACCATCCTCGAAGGTCAGCTGCCCACGACGGATCAACCTTGAAAAACTACCTGGATTCGGGCTCCCGAGTTTTACCACACCAGCGTGCCGCGCGTAAGCGGCCAACTGCTTACCAGGAAAGTGGAACGGCCAGTCTCGATACACGTACACGTTCTGGTCAGTCACCAGTACGATGCGATGAAAATAGAAGGTCAGGATGCTGATCGCCATCTCAAGTAGTCCGCCGACGCTTGGCACGTACCGAACAACATCTTCCACCGTGCCAATCAAAACTGTCGTTAGCAGATTGTTATACGCGAAGCACACCGCCTCACCCTGTTCGTTTAAGTGTGCGCGTCTTGCCATTCGCTTCGCCATGCGTACGTTGTATTGCCGCACCGGAAGACTGAAAGAATTGGGACCATCGGTAGTGCTCATTTTGAAACCTTAGGACACAATCTCGATGGGCCAGATGCAATCTCGATCTTTCAACTGGCCTGCGTGTTGCTCCAGCTTGACGAGTTCGGCGCCGACGAACTATGTAATATCGCCGGAACCAGCGAAAGGGAGCATCGTTGGCAAATCCACCGTTGTGGGACTTGTCGTCTCAGAAGGAATTTGCCGTTGTTTTCCATCGTGGTGACTTGAACGTCCAAAAAGGACCGCTTGACCCCTCGTTCCATTTCTCTCATAATGGATCGCTAATAACTAAAGCGCAGAAGGGTCAATTGGAGGCATGAAAATGAAAGGCAAGCCACTCGAAGTATCACGCAGGATCGAAGCACCTGCGGCTGTAGTTTTTGCAATCCTTGCGAGCCCGCAACGCCACAAAGACTTCGATGGCTCCGGCATGCTCCGGGGAGTCGTCGTCGACCGTCGCATCTCAGGGGTCGGCGATACCTTCACCATGAAGATGCATCGGCTGGGAGACGACTACCTCATGCTCAACTACGTGGTGGAGTTCGAGCCAGATCGGCGCATCTTCTGGGAGCCGGCCCCCGGAGACCCTTCTCGGACCGAGGGCAATGATCCATCCAAAGTTGGCATCCCTGCCGGGTACCGCTGGGGCTACGTTCTCGCTCCAAACGGTGACGATGCCACCGTCGTCACCGAGGTCTTTGACTACGGCGCAATGCCGGAGGAACTCCTACGCGATGGCGCGGCGTGGATCAACGGGAACAACCCGATAATCGAGTCCTTGACAGCCAGCCTGGAAAGGCTCGACAAGATCTGTACCGAGTAGCAGAACCGAAATTGTCCTCGCAGCGGTTTTTGGGGCACACCTTCGGGGAACCAACTAAAGCTTGGTGGACCTATCCACTGCTGACTCAAACAAATGGTCACTCCTTGCAGAAGGCCACTTGGAAAGGCAAACAACGGAAGATATCACCTCCTCTGATTATCAACTACTTGGCCCAATCCGTCAACGACAGAGGCGGCTTACTGAAGCTCAGGTGCTTGAGATGGCCGCACGCTACGAAGTAGGAGCCACGATGTACGAGATAGCTGCTGAATTTGGCTGTCATCGCACGACCGTCGCAGAAAGGCTTAAGAAGGTTGGAATCTCGATGCGTGGCCAGTCTCCAACGTCTGGAGTCATCGATTCGATGGTGCATCTGTACACGTCTGGACTGTCCCTCGTGGAAGTTGGGGAGCAAACCGGATTTTGCGCAAACACAGTGAGGAATTGCTTGGATGTTCGACAAGTCAGAGCTCGAGATACGCATAAGCGAGATCGTTAAGCGCTCACCGTTCATTCAGTCGATTAGCAGAACGAGCTTTCCACGCACGCGCCCAGCTTCGCCCTGACGATGGGCTTCCGCGACGTAGGCACGGGGTAGAGCCCCTCTGATTGAGGGCTGATTTAAGAGAACGCTCGCGCGTAGTCTGCTACGAACTGTTGATACGAGCGGGCAGGTCGACCGAGGATCAACTCGACGTCCTCACTGGTCCACTCTGCATCACCTTCCGCAGTCAGACTGAAGGCCTGGGCGTTCTGCTCTGCGATCGCCTCAGGTACACCGGCACTGACCATCGCGCTCTTGTTTTCATCGAATGTGAGCTCTCGGTAGGTAATGGTCCGACCAAGCAACTTTGAGAGCAGGCCCGCAACGTCGTAGTTGGAGATGAGCTGAGGACCGCTGAGCCAGTACGTCTTTCCGGCGTGACCGGCCGGAGATGCGGCGATCTCAGCTGCCACTGCCGCTACGTCGCGCGCATCGACCATGCCGACAAGTCCCTTGCCGGCCGAGGAACCGAAACTGCTGGTCTTGGCGATCACCGGCGCCAACATCAACGTATTCTGCATGTAGGCGTTGGATCGCAGCAGCGTGTGGGGCAAACCGGAAGCGGCGAGTCCGGCTTCGATTTCGGTCTGCCCGCGCCGTCGGGCGATGGGCGAATCGGCGGACGCCTTGCTGGTCGCTTTTACGACATGCTCGACGCCCGCCCGAACCGCGCTACACACCAAGTTCAACTCCTGAGCGGGCACAGCAGAGCTCACGAGTATGACCGACGTGACACCCACCATTGCCTCGTCGATGGACGCCGACGCGTCCAAGTCGCCCACGGCGATCTCAACACCGGCGTCTGCCAACGCCATGACCTTCTTCGGGTCTCGCACCAACACCCGCACGGGCACTTGGCGCTCGACAAGAAGACGTGCAGCTTCGGAGCCGACCGTTCCAGCCGTAGTTACGAGGATCATTGTGGGTCTCACTTTTTTTGGTGTAATGGGTTGTACAACCCATTATGGCTGAGGTCGACTGGGTTGTCAAACTCAAAACGTCACTAGCATGTGTGAATGTCCAACGTCACGAGCGATCAACCGAGGCTCACCGCCAAGGGCGAGCGCACTCGGGGTCGCATTGTCGAGGAAGCCGCTCGCCTAATTTACGAGCGCGGCGTTGCCGCCACCACGCTGGACGAAATCAAGGCTGCCGCAGAAGTCAGCGGGTCGCAGCTTTACCACTACTTCCCCGACAAGGACGAGCTCGTGCGGGCAGTCATTAACTACCAAGCCAATGCCATCGTCACCAACCAGCAACACGCAAATCTTGGCACCGTGAAAGGGCTCCGAGCGTGGCGCAACACGGTCATCGCGGCGTCGAAAAGCACCGAAGCCAAGGGGGGCTGCCCCCTTGGCTCGCTGGGTGGTCAACTTGCGGAAAGCGACCCTGAGGCGCGAGCCCTCATCGCCGCCGGGTTCGATCTCTGGTCAAGTACCCTCAGCGACGGGCTTCAGACCCTTCGTGCCCACGGCCAACTGTCATCGGATATCAATCCAGACGATCTCGCTGTCACTATCCTCGCCGCGCTGCAAGGGGGACTACTCCTCGCTCAGGTGCAGAGGAGCACTCGACCGTTCGAGATTGCGGTCGACACAATCCTTGCCCTTGTCGCTCCGAAGATAAATGTATAAGAGATGTGGACAACGAACCGCTTGACCATCAGTCTTCCACAATTCACGCTATAATTCTGTACATGAACACACTGCCCATCGCCGATGCTCGAGCTCAGTTATCCAAATTGGTCGACGAAGCGAGTTCAACTCACGAACGAATCGAAATCACGAAGAACGGGCACCGAGCCGCCGTACTGATGGGCGCCGATGACTACGACGCCATGCGCGAAACGATTGCCGTGCTGTCCGACCCAGCGCTGCTGCTCGCACACCAGGAGGGCATACGAGCGCTTTCTGAAGGTGATGTCCTCAACAGCGATCAACTCGCCAAGGCAATGAAGAACGCCGGGCGCAGTGTCGACCCCAAGTAGGGAACGTTACAACCTCATCATCGCCCGATCGACAGCAAAGTGGCTCTCTGACGCACTCCCCGAGAAGATCGCGCATGCCGTGTACGAATTCATCACCGGGCCGTTGCTCGACAACCCTCGGCGCGTGGGAAAACCGCTCGGGCCACCCTTAGCTCCGGCGTACTCAGCGCGCCGCGGTGACTATCGAGTGCTGTACTTCATAGACGACGCCACGCACACTGTGAAGGTGACCGCAGTCAGACATCGTGCAGACGTATACCGGCCATGAACCATTATCGACAGCAAATTCGTTACGAACGGCGTGACGCTTAGGCTCGATGACATGGCGGATGTGAAGGCACTCTGGCTCGAAGCGCGGTCACTAACTGAACTTGGTGAGTTGACAGCTCGCTGGCTAGAGGGTGGCATCGACGAAAGCCCTTGGTACGGCACTGGTCCCGACCCGGAAACCACAGAGCTGATACCGATACTTGCGAAGTTGAATCGCATCGGTTTTGTCACGGATCAATCGCAGCCAGGCGAAGGGCCTAGTGACGATGGGTCGGCTCAGCGAGCCAACGTGTCTGGCTTTACCTCATGGGAACTCGCTCACTGGCTAGAAGGGTCCTTGGGACTAACCGATCTAGTGATAAATGCCATTCCGGCCGGTGAAGATGATGTCCCGTACACCTTGCCAATCACACTTTGGCCCGATGAGGTGAAGAACGACACAGACCGAGACGATGTCAGTTCGGCGTACACGTGGGATGGCGGGAGCTATTCACGAGGAACGCTCGTAGAGATGTTCTTGCGTGATCCGGGTGAAGTCGGACTATGCGAATACATGGTCGCAGTGTTGCAGAACAGTCTGCACGTGACACTGGTTGATCCGGTGTGGGGACGAAGCGATCTGTTGTGGACGGTTTTAGATGAGGCTGCCGAAAGTTGGAACGAGGCCCACTAACTCTTAAGTCTTCTCTGGCGCGGTTCGCGCACGGTCCCCTGCGCACCGTACCCATCGGTGGGCGCTGAGGGACTCGAACCCCCGACCTGCTGAGTGTAAATGGGAATTGATCCGTTGTCGCATGTCTGTGATGGTGGATTTTGTCGATATTTACTGAGTTTTCCGTCGTCTCTTGTCGGTTCTGTTGCGCACCGTCGAATCCTTGTGAGGGATGTTTTGAGGGATGAATTGCGGTGCTTTTCATTTGTCAAGGAGGTCTCTCATCATCATCCTCACAAGAGCGGCAATGCCTCCGAGGGATTTAGCACTCAAGTACCAATTTAAGCGAGCGGTCCACCGGCTCAGCCGGAACCAATGACGACCTTGTCGGACTTGGCTCCGCTTCTCACTCGCATAGGTGATCGTCAGAGCTTGATGAGATTTCCTTCGAAGCCTAATTTGCTCTTGGGGGGCCACCCTCGATCAGTTGTGACAAGTACACCGGCTTCAACGTGGATGGCGGTAGCAATAACCAGGGCGTCAGGCAACTTGACCTTTTGGCCATGACGAGCTCGAAGTCTCGCTGCCACCACGGCAGTATCAATATCGAGTTCCGCCACCACAACCGGCAGACGCTCAATGAACTCAAGAATTGCGGTGACTGACGACTCGCCGTGGCGCGACGGGGACACCAGCGCCTCAGCGAGCGCTGAAGCCGGTATTGCTATTTGGTCTCCGCGCTGTTGAGCATTGGCTAATTCTCTCTTCGCCCCGAGATGGTGCACATCACTCGCGTCAAAGAATCCAATGAGAATACCTGCGTCGATGACGGTTAGTCCCATTCGTTACGAAGTTGCTCGAGGATTCCGTGTTCGAATATGCCCGTCATTAATCCGGAGAAACTCTCAAGA
>Ga0302140_10000892_pt1 | contig 39251 bp, 34 predicted proteins | sample I_Bog_E1_1_FD_202095 | JGI IMG/M metagenome (GOLD analysis project Ga0302140, IMG submission 202095) | Peat permafrost microbial communities from Stordalen Mire near Abisko, Sweden - I_Bog_E1_1 | ecosystem: Environmental > Terrestrial > Soil > Wetlands > Peat | place: Sweden: Abisko, Stordalen...
CGGCCGTGCCAGCAGTTGGTGGGGGTTGAGGAATATCGCTCGGAGGCGGCGCGCGTGGCGGAGTTTCTGCGCACGGGCGGGCGTTCGCTGCTGTCATCGGCTTCGGGTGAGCGGGAGCGGCTCAGCGCGGCTATGGATTTTGAAGGGGCGGCGCGGGCGCACCAGCGGGTGCAGAAAATCGAAGAGGTGCTGGGGTGGCGCGATGAGATGGCGCGCGATGTGGAGGAACTGCATGCGGTTGCGATCGTTCCTTCGGCGCATGCGGAGACGATCGAACTGGGCTGGCTGCGCGGCGGGCACTGGCAGGGCTTTCGCTCGCTCGATTTCATCACGGCAGACGATGGCAGAGCGGTGTCGCTCGATTCGCGGCTGCGGGAGATGGCGGCGTCGATTGCAGATCGGCCGGCTGCGTCGACGACCGAACGAATGGAGCACCTGGCCGTGCTCTCGCGGTGGTTCTATTCGAGCTGGTGCGACGGGGAACTGCTGATGGTGGACGATTGGGGAAAAATTCCGTGGCGCAAACTGGTCAACGCGGTATCGCGGGTTGCAGGCGCGCAACGGAAATCCCGTCAGAGCACAGGTTCTTAGAGATTTTGTTGGCATCCATGCCGGGTCCGCCAACGCAGTGCCGGGCCATGCCGTAGCCGGAGATATCGTTGCCGTCGAGGGTGTTGCCGCTGGCGCCGACGGCCAGGTAGATGCCGGCGCGGAGCGATTCGGGCTGATCGCGGCGCGCATGATTCAGGCCGGAGAGATGGTTGGCCGTGATGTGGTTGCCTGTGCCACGGATCACAAAGCCGTTGAACAGCTCTTCGGAGCAGGTATTGCCCGTCACTTCGCCGTCTGTGAAACCTTCGAGCGTGAGGCATCGGCCGGCTATATTGTCGAAGATGTTGTTGCGAATCGCGACATGATCCACGCTGCCTGAGGCGCTGATGGCGGTGGGCAGCACGGCGCCGCTCACAACCGCTTCTTCGCCGGGAAAGCCGAGCATGTGTCCGGTGTTGTTTTCGATGGTGATGGCCGTCGCGTGGCCGATTTCGATGGCGGCGCGGGCCAGAATGGTGAATTCGCTATCGGCAATGCGGCCACGGGCGGCGGTTGCGGTGACGCCGGAAGTAGTGGAGCGAATCCAGATGCCGTTGCCGCGCACTTTGCCGATCAGCGCGTGGACGATTTCAAAATCGGTGACGCCTTCTTCAAGGACAACGCCGCCGGTGCCGTTGTTGTGGCTGGCGGCATCGAGCGTGCCGCTATCGGTGATGACCGCGTCGCGAATATGGATATTGCGGCCGCCGTTGACGAGGATGGGAAAGCCGGCGATTTGGGTGGCTTTGAGGCCGGTGATTTCGAGGCCCTGCACGCCTTCGGCGACGATGCCGTTGTTGGCGACGACGCGCGACAACATGGCGGTGGCCGGAGGCTGGCCCAGTGGTTCGGGAAACGCGGCGCGGTTGCCATCGAGCGAGAGATCGCGGAGGGCGATGTTTTTGCCGGCGGGCAGCACGAGAAGCGCGCGTCCGCGAAAGGTGGAGGAAGCTTTGATCGTGGTGTTGGCGCCGGTGATGGTGAGATCGTGGGCGTCGGCGGGAAGAGTGATTTCGCGCGAAATTTCAATGACGCCGGCGGGGAGAGCGACTGCGCCGGTTTTGGCCTGGAGCGCGGTGCGGAGGCGGGCTTCGGGGGTCTGGCAGAAAAGTGGCAGCGCCGACAGAATGAAAACGATGACTGGCTTCAACGGACCACCTCAATCCCTATTGTCGCTAATGTACGGGTTCCGAGGCGGATATCGAGGCGGCGCGCGCCGGCTTCGACGGATGGCGGAATTTGGAAATTAACCTCCCAGCGTTCTGTCAGAGGATCTGCCCGGAAGGTCTCTATTTTTTCGACGGGCGTGCCATCTACGGTGGCGTTGAAGGTTTCGATGGAATCGACTTCTTCTATGGAAGCTTTCACGAGGCCGGATTCGATTCTGGTGGCGGACATCAGATTGATGGCGTCGGTTAAGGAGTTGAGGCGGGGCACCGCGGGACCGGGGCGAATGACACGTACAAAGCTATCGGCAGTGAGCCGTGTGCCGCGCCATTCGAGACGCAGCGGCAGCAGCCCCGTTCGCGCGCCGTCGGGCAGAAAGACGTTCACCTGCGAGAAACCGTTGCGTTCGCGCGGCCCGATGTAGCAAACGCGCCCGGCCACGGCGTCGATGAAGGCTGCGAGCGAGTTGAGGTCGCAGCCTTGCGGCAGATTTTCGACCGAGGCCGCGACGCAGGCGAGACGTCCGGTGGCTGGCACCGCCTGCTCGCTTGAAAAGGCGTTGGAGAGCGCGCGGATGCGGCAGGCTCCGGTGGGAGTAGAGACGGGCGTGGAGGGCTTACGCCAGGTAGTCCACATGTATTGCGAGTCGATTCCGGTCAGGGCCAGGAGTTCGATGCCATGTTCGCGGGTGAAGGCATGGATTTCATCGGCGCCGATGCGCACGCCTTCCCATGTTGTATAGGCGCGGGAGGTTTTGGGCAGGCCGTTGAGTTGCAGGCGCGCGACGCCGCCGGGCCGCAGCACTCGCACGGTTTCGCGAAGGTAGGAAAAAACCACTGCGGCGCTCGGGATGTGCTGGAAGACGGCGTAGGAGTAGACGAAATCGAAGTGCCCGTCGGGGAACAGTTTCAGATCGCTGCCGCCGATGGCGTGCGGGAAGGCGTTGGACACGTCGCGCAGTTTTTCCTTCGCCATGGCGATCATGGAGTCCGATACATCGACGCCGTAGATCTGGCCGAAATACTGGCTGAGGGGACGCAGGAGGCGGCCGGGTCCGCAGCCGATTTCGAGCGCTCGGCGGAGCTTGCGCGGGGTCTGGGGAAGGCGCTTCAGTTCGCCCGCGAGTTCGCCTGCCAGATCTTTCGCGGTGGCGAAGAATTCGTCGTCGTCCTGATCGCGGCGGCCGAAGGCGACATAGTAGTGAGCGTCTTCCCTGGCGCGTTCGTTCCACTCGGCACGCATCCGTTTTTCGATCAGTGGGTCAACAGGAAGTGCCACGCCGCTATCATAGCTTCCTGCCGGCGCGCATCTGGATTTTACGGGTTCTGTTCCTCATTCGCGGGACCTTCTGCTCGGCGATGCCGCCGACGTGGGAGGGCTGGGACGGGTACGACCATTTCGCCTGGATATAGCACTGGAACGATCGACATACCTTGCCGCGAACCACTGATTCTGTTTCGCGCGAGATCGACGAATCGATGTGGCTGGCGCCTCTGCCGTGGGAACTCCGCTGGATCGGGCCGCCAGACCGGCGCTGGAGCACGAGCGTGCGCTACCGATGAACGGGCGGTCATTCGTGTCTTAATAAGCGCAGTTGCCGGGCTTTTACTGGATTGTGTCGCCGGTGACGCGGCTGGTCAGCGATTGGCCCATACACGACCGGGTGCCGCTGGTACCTCTGTTCAGCGTGTTGCTGGCCTCGGCCGCCATATACCATGGCCCGATCACGCACTTTGGTGCCACAACTGCGCGTCTACACGTACCTGCGTGGCTTGGCGTGAAGTGGCTTGGTTCCACAATTGCCATCCCATTGCGATGGTTCAGCGTCGCGCGAAGACGCGAATGTAATCGAGATCGAGGGCGGCGGGGAATTTCGTGCGGGCGTCCGGTTCGCCGGACTTCGCGGTGCCGACGGCGAGGCTGACGGCCAGATAGAGGGGCTGGTGCGGAACGCCATCGAAGGAATGGAACCTGTCGACGCCATCGACGCTCCAGGAGATTTCGTCCTCATTCCATTCGACGGAGACGATATGAAAACCCACGGACAGATTGGCCACCTGATAAGATCCGGCGTAATCGCGGTCGGCCCGCGCGTCGCCCCAGTGATTGGCAAATAAAGATTTCGTTGGTTCGCTGCCGAGGGCGTCCATCACGTCTATGGATGGCATGTCGCCGCTCGGCACGGGCAGCAACTGAAAGAGCGGTTCGAGGCCGCGGCCGGCGGGAATGCGAAAGCGGATATCGAAGCGTCCGTAGGTCTGGGCGAATGTGTCAAAAGTAGTCAATATGCCGGAGATGTACCCAGTTGGGGTGCTGCGCGCGAGGATGTGGGCCTCGCCGCCGGAGATTTCAATAGCCTCGGGAGTCCATGTCTGGATGCCGCCGAGGACGAGTTTGCCCGGAGCGTGGGGCGACCATTTGGAGAAATTCAGGGCCGTGCCGTCGAATTCCTCGGCAAATTTGAGGGTCCAGCCTGGGATTTGGGGGCCAGGATCCTGCGTCCCGGAGGCGCTGACACCCGGGGTGGACTTCGTCGGAACGTCGCGGCGTGGAGTTTGCGCAGCCAGGGTACCGGACAAAATGTTTGGAAGCAGGATTGCACATAGGCAGAACGCCCGGGTGGTGTTTGGCGTAACTTTTAGCGCTCTCAGGTGTTTGACAAGCAAACTCATCTGGCATTGACTGTAACAAATACAGTGTTTCATGTAACCTTGAGATATTCATGAGAATTCTTGTCGTAGAAGACGAAAGACGGATCGCGGATTTCCTCGGAAGGGGCCTTCAGGGGGCCGGTTACGCGATTGATGTGGCTCAGGACGGCGCGACAGCCATCCAGTTTACTCACGATACCGATTACGATCTGGTGATTCTGGACCTGATGCTGCCCGATATGGACGGGCTGAAGGTTCTCGAACGGATTCGCGGGAGGCAGAACGGACCTCCGGTGCTGATTCTGAGCGCGCGAGGGCAACTGGACGACCGCGTGAAGGGGCTGGAGCATGGCGCGGACGATTATCTGACGAAGCCGTTTGCGTTTGTGGAGCTTCTGGCCCGTGTGCGCGCGCTTTTGCGCCGCGGCCAGCCGACGCCGGAACGGTTGCAAGTGGGCGACCTGGTGGTAGACAGCCTGCGCCGCAAAGTGACGCGCGGAATGGAGACGATCGACCTTGCGCCTAAGGAGTTCGGCATTTTGGAATACATGATGCGGAATAAAGGACGCCCGCTGAGCCGCACGATGATTGTGGAGCATGTGTGGGATATGGATTATGACGGCCTGACGAATATCGTCGACGTGTATATCCGGCATCTGCGCAGCAAGATCGACGACCGTTACCCGGAAAAGCTGATCCACACGATTCGCGGCATCGGGTACATGATTGAGGCTCCGGAGAAGGCAATTCCGGTGCGGCCCGATCCAGGCAATCCGCTGCAGGCGTCGATCTAAGCGGGATACGGTCCCATTGAGGTAAAGTAGTCGCCAGAGGGCTATCCTGGCCGAACGCAAACACATCTCGCGCGGTCTGCGGTTCACGCTGACGGCGGTTTACACGGCTGTCTTCACGCTGCTCCTGGTCGGTGTCACGATTTTCTTCCGCCAGGAATTGGCCTCCAGCCTTGATAACCAGGCCGAAGAAGATCTGGAGCAGCGGTGGGGCACGCTCAAAGGCTACCTGCGGATCGACGGCGACAACGACTTGCACTGGATGTTCGACGAGCAGGACAGCGACGAAGACAACATCCGGGCGCAGGTCAAGAGGATCTACATGATTGCCGATGCCGACGGCAAGGTTCTCGAAGGTTCCAATCTCTATCAGGCTATCGGCTTCGATAGTCCCGCGCGTATCAGGCGGGCGCTGTCTTCCAGCCAGCCCGACGAGAGGTGGGTGACCGTTGCCGGAGTTCCCTATCTGATCCGCGCCAGCTATGTGCTGAACGAATCGCGCACGAAGAAGTTTTATGTCGCCATTGGCATTTCGCTGGTCAACAGTCACAAGACGCTGACGAATTTTACCTGGCTGTGTATGGCGGTAATACCGCTGGTCATCGTGATTGGCACGGCCACCGGCTGGGTGATCGCGGGCCGCGCGCTTTTGCCGGTGATGGCGATTGCGCGGGCGGCGCAGCGGATCGGCGGGTCCAATCTGAGCCTGCGTATTCCCGAGCGCAAAGCGGCCGACGAACTGGAATACCTCATCGAAACTTTTAACGCCATGATTGCGCGGCTGGAGCAGAGCTTTATCCAGGTGCGGCAGTTTTCGACCGACGTTTCGCACGAATTGCGCACGCCGATCACGATTGTGCGCGGGCAACTGGAAGTGGCGCTGTTTACCGCGCAGACCTCGGAGCAATATCGCGACGCCATCGTGGTGGCTCTGGGGGATGTGGAGAGGCTTTCTCAGATTGTGCGGGCGCTGTTGCTGCTCTCACAGGCCGAAACGGGGCAGGTGGTGCTGCAATTACAGGCGCTTGATCTGTGCGAAACCGCACGAAATATCACAGAGCAATTCGAGATTCCGGCGGAGGGCGCGGGGGTTGGGATCTCATTCCACGCGTTGCCTGGAAACTGCACGGGCGATTTCGATCGGGTACAGATTGAGAGAATGCTCTCGAACCTGATTTCGAACGCGGTGAAATTTACGCCCCCTGGCGGCGAGGTGCGCGTGAGCGTGGGCCGCATGGACGACGAGGGCGAGATTGTGGTGCAGGATACGGGGCAGGGCATCGCGCCGGAGCATTTGCCCCATATTTTCGACCGTTTTTACCGGGTGCGCGGGATGGAGGAGCAGGCGTCGCCCGAGAAGGGGCTGGGGCTGGGTCTCAGCTTTGTGAACTGGATCGTGCGGGCGCATGGAGGCGCGATTGAAGTGAAAAGCGAACTCGGGCAGGGAACTACTTTTATCGTACGGTTGCCGTTCCATCCGGAGTCGCGCCAGGCGGCAGTGGCGGGCGAGACCGAACACGCGCTCATGAAGCCGGTTTAATCAGAAGTTTATCCCCGCCTTCATCGTAACCATTTATTCTGGAGATAGTGACCCGGCTTCCTGTCGTTGCGATACTTGCTTTCCAGATGGCGTTCACGCTGACGGGCCAGCCGGCCGACAAGGCAACATCCGCGAAGACAACATCCGCGAAAGCGAAGACGGCGCCAGCCAACGATATTTTTTCCGGCACTGTGACGGCGTTGGCGGCAGAGTGGGTTATGGTAGTGCGCAAGGTTCCGGCGCGCCCCGACGAATTCCGGCAGTTCATCGTGGATAAAGATACGAAGGTGGAAGGCAGGCTCCGGGTGAATGCGCGCGTCACGGTGCGTTTCAAGGCCGATTCGAATGGCGGCATCCACGCCTTGCGCGTGATCGTGCGGGCCGATGCGAAGACGGCGGGGCCGGGACGCACGGGCAGCACGCCGTAACGGCCCGATGAATTGAGTTGCGTCCAGACACAGGCACCTGTAGAATTCTCATAAGTTGAGCCGAGGCTTCAGTTTCGGCTTCGACCGGAGGAGAACGATGTCGCGCTGTGTCTTTAGGAGTGATTTGAAACGTGTGCTTTTGGCGATGCTGATTGCCGGTGCCACGGCGATGGCTCAGGATCTGACGATCACCGCGCAGCTGAACGGGCCGCTCAGCGCCGGCGGTTCGCGGAAAGGCGATCTTGTGGCCGCGCAGGTGGTGAGTCCCGACTCGTTGAAAGGCGACACGATCCAGGGCATGGTGACACAGACGAATTCGGCGCGAGGGCAATCGAGCGTGACATTCAGTTTCACGCTCCTGCGGCATGGCAGCATGAATATTCCCATCACCGCGACCATACAGGGCGTGTCGAATGCCAAAGGTCAGGCGGGTGTGGACGATCAGGGGCAAGCGCTGCGAGCCAGCACGGCTCCAGGCGCCAAACCGGTGAACGCGTCGAGATTCGGCGGGCAGCTGGGCGGGCTGATCGGCGGCCGGACAGGCCAGGCTGTCAGCGACGCGGGCAGCGATGTGAATACTTCGGGAACGGCCACCGGTCCGATGCAAATATCCGCGTCGGGGCCGCCTTTGGAGCTGGGGACGGGTTCGGCGGTGACGGTTTCGGTGAGATCGAACAATGGCCCGAGCCTGGCCAGCCTGCCACCGAATGCTGCGGTCGGCGCTCCCGCCCCGACGCCGCAGACCATGGCGGTTGCGGGTGGGCCTGGCGCCGTATCAGGTTCTCAGCCTTCTGCAACGGCCGCCTCGGGCGGAGGCTCCGCGCAGCCGGAATTGAAATCGACCAAAATCGAGTTTGTTCCCGGTGAAAAGGTCGTGTACTTCGAAGATTTCAGCGATATGGCGGAGGATGAGCCGCCGCCCCACTGGAAAGTTCGCAACGGTACGGTGGAACTGCGTACGGGCGGGGGGATTCGCGAGTTGTATGCGGCTAAGGACGTGAACCTGACTTCCGGAACGTTTGCCATGCCGACCAATTTCACCGTGGAAATCGACTGGACAGGTGAAGGCCAGATGGTTTGGCACTTCATGAACAAGGACCAGCAGGTGATGTGGGCGCAGGTTCGTGGCGAACCGGATGGGAAGACTGCGAGCGTGACAATTGCCGGACCGGAAGGATCTTTGGGCGCCGGTCAAACGCAGGTGGATACGCTCAAGAACCCGGTGCACTTCGCATTATGGGCGCAACAGGGCCGTGTCAGAGCCTATATAAACGGCATCAGGCTGGTTGACGTCAATCAGGTGACGTTTGGCCCCATGGATCATATGGCGCTGGACTTCGCGGCATACAGGCCCAACGGGCTGCGCCAGGTGCGTATCGCCGAATCGGCGCCGGATTTTTCCACCATGATCAACGCTACCGGTAAGTACGTGACGCACGGGATCAACTTCGATACCGATAGCGACCGGCTCAAGCCGGAATCGGGCGCCATGCTCAAACTGGTGGCGGCGGCACTGACGAAGAATCCGAATCTGAAGCTGGAAATCGACGGCTATACGGATTCGGTGGGGAAGGCAGACCACAATCTGGATCTTTCGAGGCGGCGTGCGCAGGCCGTACAGAGCGTGCTGGTTTCACAGTTCGGTGTCGACGCGGACCGGCTCTCGTCGAACGGTTTCGGGCCGGATAATCCGATAACGTCGAACGACACGCCGGATGGCAGGGCGAATAACCGGCGTGTCGAGTTTCTGAAGAAGTAGAGGGGGGCGCGACTACGGCACCCGTTACTTTTCGGTCAGCGCGGCCACGCCAGGCAGGATCTGGCCGGAAAGGAATTCGAGTGACGCGCCGCCGCCGGTTGAAACATGCGAGATCTTGTCGGTCAGGCCCGCGGTTTTGATAGCCTTTTCGGAATCGCCGCCACCCACTACCGACACCGCGCCCGAAGTGGCGACAGCCCGCGCCAGCGCCATGGTGCCCTTATCGAATGGCGGTTTTTCGAACACGCCCATCGGACCGTTCCAGATGATCGTCTTCGCGCCGTGAATGATGCCTTCGTACAGTTCCACAGTCTTCGGGCCGATATCGAGGGCCATCTTATCCTCGGGAATCTCCACCACGCTCTGGTTCTCCGCGCCCTCTTTAAACTCCGCCGCGACTACGTGATCCACTGGCAGGACCAGCTTCGTCTTGAACTGCGCGAGCAGGCTTTGCGCCAGATCCAGCTTGTCGTTTTCCACCATGGACTTGCCGATTTCATGGCCCTGCGATTTCAGAAACGTGTAGGCCATCGCGCCGCCGATCAGAACTTTATCCACCACCTTCGCCAGGTTCTCGATCACTTCGATTTTGTCGGAAACCTTCGCGCCGCCCAGAATTGCCACGCAGGGACGTTCCGGATTCTCGGTGACCATTGTCAGGTACTGGAGTTCCTTATCCATCAGCAACCCGGCCGCGGCCTGTTTCATGTAAGCGATCATGCCGACAGTGGAGGCGTGGGCGCGGTGCGCGGAACCGAAGGCATCGTTGACGTAAACATCGCAAAGCTTCGCCAGTTTCTCCGAAAACGCCGGGTCGTTGGCCTCTTCTTCGGCGTGAAAACGCAGGTTTTCGAGCAGCAGCACACCGCCCGGGGCGGGCAGCAGCGCCTCTACGGCGGGACCGACGCAATCCGGGGCCAGCGTCACGGGCCGGCCCAGCAGCTCTTCCAGTTTCTTCGCGACGGGCTTCATGCTCATCTCGGCATTCGGCTTGCCTTTGGGGCGCCCCAGATGCGATGCCAGGATCACGCCTGCGCCGTGTTCAAGCGCGTATTTTATGGTGGGCAGCGAAGCGCGGATACGCTTGTCGCTGGTGATTTCCTGCCCCGCATTGGCCAGTGGGACGTTGAAATCCACACGAATGAAGACGCGCTTGCCGCTCAGGTCCAGATCTTTGATGGAAAGTTTTGCCATGGGATGAAATTCGAGCTTAGCAAAGCGGATTCCGCCGCCCTACCGGACTTCGCTCATCAGTGCCAGCAGGTTGCCTTCGGTATCTCTCAGGAATGCCATCCAGAGATCGTGATCCGGCATTTTCGCGATCATACGGGGAGGCGCTTCAAACTGCACTCCCTTATCGCGCATCTCCGCGGCAGCCGCCTGAATATCGAGAGTTCTGTAGTAGATGATGGAACCGTAGGTGGAATCCGCCTTCTCCGCTTTGCTCAGCATCAGCCGCGTGCCGCTGCAATCGAAAAACGCCATGCCGCTGGCTTCGAACAAATACTGCAGACCCAGGGCATCGCGGTAAAAGGCGACAGCGCGGGGCAGGTCCTGCACGGTGACGGCAATTTGTCCGATCGATGTGACTCCGGCACTCATCGTTGTTCTTAAAATTGTAGCGCGAATTTATGTCTTGATCCCGTGCAGTGGTTGCGGTAGTAATGGCAGTCCTGCTACCCGGTAGGCGAGAAGCAACGCGCCCGCCGCGGGACTGCGCCGGGGTGGGCCCGCTTCGGCATCGCCCTCCAGTAGCGCCAGTGTGCGGAAGCGTTCGAGCAGGATCTGGCTCTGAAATACGCCGCCGATCCATGAGATACGGGCCGTGCCCTCATTCCAGAGTTGTCGCCGCACGGATGCTGCCAGGATGGCGAGTTGTTGCGCGGCGCCGCGCAGAATATCGGTTGCCACGGGGTCGCCTTCCGATGCGATGCGGTCCACCGTCATGGCCAATTCCGCCACACGCGCGCGCGGCCACTCCGCCGCGTAGAGACGGTGCAGCGCGTCGTTCGCATTTACCGTGCCGGTGAGCTCCGCCAGCGCGGGCGTGAGCGCGGTACGCGGGCCCCAGCCCTCGAACTCCCTCAAAGCGGCACGCAGCGCCTGGCGCGCGATGTCGAACGCGCCGCCTTCATCGCCGTAGATGTAACCCCAGCCACCGGCCCGCGCAGACTCGCCGTGCACATTCTCGCCATAAGCAATAGAGCCGGTGCCTGCGATTACAACCACGCCGGGCTCGCCTTCGGTAGCGCCGGCCCACGCGATTTTCGCGTCGTGCGTAACCGTCATTCTTTCGGCGTCGATCAGTTCGGCGAGCAGAACCGCCTTATCGTCCGGCCCGCCGCTCATGCCGAGGCACGCCGCTTTGAAGCGCGGCTTTTGTTGGGTCGGGAGGCCAGCCCTCGCGGCTGCCTGCGTGCAGCACTCACCCATCACGCGCAGGAATTTTGCGCGGCCTTCCGCTGCGCCTACGTGATTGCAGGGGCCCGCGCTGGCCCAGCCGGCAATGCGTCCGTGATCGTCGCCGATCACCGCAATGGTGCTCGATTGGCCGCCGTCAACGCCTAGGAAGTAGTCGCTCATTGGATTTGAAACAGCCAGGCATCGCCGCGGTCCGCGATTTTCTTCAGGCCCCAGCGCGCGGGATCGCTCTCGATATCGGGCGTGAGCCAGTGACCGGGAGTGATGAGCAGATAGTCGATGCCGCGCCGCTTCACGGTCGCGGTGGCCAGACGGCGCAGGTCTTCGCGCGGCGGGTCGATCGCTTTCGTGAGACTGGCGTTCACGCTTTCCAGTTTCACATCTATAGCCTGCTCGTCGAGTGAGCAATGCAGTTCCACGCGATCGAGTTGCACGGGCGCCCCGAAATCCGCATCGATCCACATACCCGGATGAATGGATTCCCACGAGCGCCAGCGCGTCGCGGGATTGCGATCGAACGCGAGGCGGATATCCCAGGGGAACGACGAGGCGTTGATGGTCCATTTTGCAGTTGGGCGAAATTCTTCGGAGCCGAGAAAGAATTGCATCTCGCCGATGCTCCAGATTTGGGTCGGGCTGGCCGCGGTTTGTGTCATGCGGAGGTGATTCAGGATGCGTGGAGCGAAGGTGTAGCGGAGATTCCACAGGGGCTGGAAATTCGGCTTCGTCGCGGTGGTCAGAATGTCCTGAATCAGCTCACCTTCGGCCGAGTAATAATTCACGAGCACCTCGGTGGCGGCGTACGACTCGGCGACGGGCGACGTGCTCCAGACTCGCTTACCGCGCGGTACAAACTCATCGAGCATGCGCGCCGTGACCCAGCCGGCATCGCGCTGCAGGAGGTATTGATCCTGTGGGACTATGCCGAGCGCGGCCTGCCATGGGGCGCCGGCAATCTGCCAGCCGCCGCCGGGTGCGGTGTATATGTTGACGATCCGCGGCCAGGCGAGCAGCGCGGCCAGCATGACCACCACGGCCTGCGCGCGCGACGAGAACTCCAGTGCCAGAGCGATCCCGAGGGCTGCGTAGGGCAGGCACGGGAGCAGAAAACGCGCGCCCAGATTTTGGGGATAAGGCAACAGGAAAAATAATCCCGCGAGGAGAATGCGTCGCCCTTCAGGCCTGCGCATGCTGAGCAAGGCCAGGGGAGTGAGCAGGAAAACCGGTCCGAGTTGTCCTCCCAAATGGCCATCCACGGTGACCATCCAGAACAGCGATTTCAGGCTGGTGAGATCGCAGGTGCGGAAGTAACGGCGATATTCGTCCTCGAAAGAAATGTGAATGAACGGGTTCGGGAACACGCGATTCATGAAAGGCGAGACCGGATTGCCCAGCCACATCCAGTTCTTCAGGAGCCAGGGTGCGGCCATGAGGGTTGCGAAGCAGACTACGGTTGTGAGCGAAACAAGCGCGCGCCGCGTTTTCAAACTCGCGCGGTATTCCCACGCCACCATGACGAAAACATAGACGGCCGCTACAAACCCCGTGTACTTGATGGCAAAACAGAAGCCGGCCACCAGCCCCAGGGGCATCAGCAGCGACGGCTGCTTCGTTTCGCGCCAGATTTCGAGCAGATAGAAAGCGGCGAACCCGGTGGTGGCGAGCGCAACGTCGTTATACGCGCTTACGCCGTCGATGCCGGCCAGTGGCGAGAGATAAACCATCATGCCCGCGCATGCTCCCGCGATGGGGTGGCCGATGCGTCTGCCGTAACCAACCATCAGCAGGGGCAGCGAGAACAGGAAGCAGCAATGTACCGTTGCGGCGGCGGCATGGCGTCCGAACGAAAATGCGAACAGGTACAGCATCTCCATCCCCTGCGAGAGATTGCCATACATGTTGGTGGTGAGCCGTTCGAAACCGTGCTGGCGGAAGTAGCGGTACACCAGCCCCAGATGGTAAGCCTCGCCATCCGGGCTGTTCTCCGGCGCGATGCTGTTGGATAAATACAGCAGCGCGTAGAACGCGAACGGGACCGTGAAGAGCCACTTCCATGCGCGGGGCAGGGGATTGGCGTCCGCTTGGGAGGCAGCGCGGAACTTCCAGTTCAGGGCGATAGCGGCCAGTCCGACGGCCCAGAACGCCGGGATGATCGCCAAATGAATCGAGCACAAGAGGAAAACCACCAGGCTGAGGACTGCGGCGCCGCTTATGCCGGCCAGCAGTTCGTGTTCAATCCGGCGGAGAGAAATCCGCAGGCGTGAGAATAAGAAGAGGCCGATCGACCACGATGTGGCGCTGGTAAACGCAGCGCCGAAGACGATCGAAAGGAAATGCCGCACGTTGAATTCTAACCCGACGCGATGATCGTTGCGCGGCGAATGCTGTTTCGTATGCTCGGCGTCAGGTCGAGATGCGCCCAAGCGCTCTCACTCGCCCACATGACCTGCGGGGCCTCGGCCGTAATCTCAAAATCATCGCTTATTGCACGAAAGCACCAGATCAGATCGTGATGCAGATGGAACGGTTTCGCTTTCCCACCGGGAATCCCGTGGACATCGATTCCCGCCAGAAACGGCGCATGTTTCGAATCGAGCTGAACTCGTGTTTCTTCGATAGCCTCACGCGCCGCCGCCGCATCGAGCGACGCATCGCTTTCTTCCACGTGTCCGCCCGGCAAGAGCCACCGGAGCAAACGATGATGATGAATCACCAGTACTCGCGGCTCGCGGGGATGGAGAACCAGCGCCGTGCAGGTGATATGTCCGGGCGAAAACTGATTCGCCGAAAGAGGTTGCGCGGTGTGACTGAGCAGAAGGGACACCAGATCCTGGCTCTTCGCCGCCAGGCCGTCCTCAGCCGGATCAAAATCCGACACCACCTGCAGCGCTGTTTCCCGGGAGATCGGCACTGTCGGTCTAACGCCCGCCCGCCGTGGCGGCCTTCACCGACCGCACTTTTTTCTGCACTTCCGCCATATAATTCGCGGCATCGGCACGTGTCCGAATGGATCGAACGCGGCTAACGATGGCGGGGCGCGCACTGGCCGGCGAGGCGGCCAGATCCTGCTGCATCGCCGAGTGCACGACAGCGGGGAGATTGCCCTGATCGACTGTTTCTGTGGGACGTGTGGTTGTGGCCGGCGTCACAATCGCCGCCGCCGCGGTGAGCGATGGCAGCGGCGCAACCGAATTGGCCGGCGCAGGCAGTGTGGCCGGAGCATCCGTGCGCGCCGTGGTCAGTGTGATTAGCTTGCCGATATCCGCAGCGGCGGCGTCGCGCGCGGTGAGCGGAGATATGCCGTAAAGCGATTCCAGAAATTTTGGAATCGAGGAATGATCGTACGTTCGGTGGTCCACCAGATTCTTCGGGATCAGGGGCGATACGATCACGGCTGGCACGCGTGGACCAAACTGCGCAAACGTAAATTGATTGGTGTTGTATTGGTCGTTCGGCGGGGTGTCGCCGGGCGGCGTCGCGGCGGGAGGTTTCGCGTGGTCGAAGAAGCCGCCGTGTTCATCCCAGGTTACGATCAGAACGCTGTTATTCCAGACGGCGGAATTGCGGATGGCCTGATAGGTTTCCTGGATCAGCTTTTCACCCGCGGTTACATCGCCCAGCGGGTGCTGCGAGGTGCCCGATTTGTAGTCGTTGAGCACGTCATAGCTCGGCTCGATGAAAACGTAGGCGTAAGGATAGCTGGCCTGAGCCAGATCGCTCTGGAACTGGCTGTAGTGTCGGATATCGCCGAGGCTGATTCCCTTGAGGGCCGCGACCATGGGGAAATCGTCGCCGCCATAAAGGCAGCGCGTGACGCCGCTTTTTTTCAACCGGTCGAAAATATCGCCGTGCGGGAACGAAAATCCGCTGAGGGTTTCCCATTCGGCAATCTCGGCCGTGGTGGGGCTGTGATCGAGGCCGCCCGACGATGCCGCGTGCACGAACATGCGATTGGGCCAGGTTGGTCCAGGCACGGACGATTGCCAGTTGTCGCAAAGGACGAACTCCGCCGCGAGCGCGTTGAGGACCGGTAACTGATCCGGTGTGTAACACTTCATCACTTCGCCTGGTGCGGCGCTGCCGCCACTGGCGGCATAGGAGAAGACATAGCCGCTGTTATCGACTGGCGGAAATTGGCCGGCTTGCGGATACACCGCTTTCGGCCCGCAAAGCTGGCGTACGACGTCGGGGAGTTCGTGATTGGGATCGAGAGGCATGCGGTAATCCGCGCCTCTGGTTACGGGGTAGGGCTGCCCGTCGAAGATGTTGGATTCGGCGCCGGTCAGGCCGTTCACCTGCGTCGGCTGGCAGGTTTCCGCGTCGGTTCCGGCGATGCCGGAGAACCCCAGCATATGGTCGAAAGACCGGTTTTCCAGCATGAGAACGAAGACGTGTTGAATTCCGAGTGTGGCGGCACTACCCATAATCATTACCTCTCCGGGAACAGCTAAACGCGGCGCAGTTTCGAACGATGCGCCACAAACCAGGCCTGACTATCGAGCGAACCCTTGCCGATTTCATACGTCCCATCGGGCTTCGCGAAACGCACTTTACGCGTATCGGCCAGGTACTTCTCGATCACCACATCCTTCAGATACCGGACAATCTTCTGGTTGAGTATGGGAAACAGCAGTTCCACGCGGCGATCCAGATTGCGCGGCATCAGATCGGCGCTGCCGGAGTAAATTTCCTCGTCGCCGTCGTTGCCGAAATAGTAAATGCGGCTGTGTTCCAGAAACCTGCCTACAATGCTGCGGACCGTGATGTTCTCGCTCACGCCGGGCACTCCGGCGCGCAGGCAGCACAAGCCGCGCACAATCAGTTCCACTTTCACGCCCGCCCGCGACGCCTCATAAAGCAGCTTGATGGTCTCTTTGTCTTCAAGCGCATTGGTCTTGAAAATCAGGTGCCCTCGCTCGCCGAGCGCCGTCTCGCGCCGGATCAGATCCGCCAGCCTTTTGCGCATGGTCAGCGGAGCCACCAGCAGGCGCCGGAAATCCGCCTTATGCGAATATCCGGTCAGCTGATTGAACAGGTCCGACGCGTCGGAGCCGATCTCTTCGTTGGCCGTGAACAGGCTGATATCCGTGTAGAGGCGGGCAGTGGCCGGGTTGTAATTGCCCGTGCCCAGATGCACGTAGCGGCGAATCCCATCGGCCTCGCGCCGTACGATCAGCGCGATCTTGCAATGCACCTTGAGACCCACCAGTCCATAAACCACATGGACGCCTTCGCGCTCGAGCGCACGCGCCCATTCGATATTGCTTTCTTCGTCGAAGCGGGCTTTCAGTTCCACCAGCACCGCTACCTGCTTGCCATGTTCGATGGCGTCGAGCAGCGCCTTCACGATGGGCGAATTCGTGCCGACGCGATAGAGCGTCATCTTGATGGCGAGCACGTCCGGATCCACGGCAGCCTTGCGCAGTAATTCCACCACCGGCTGGAAAGAATCATACGGATGATGCAGCAGATGGTCCTCGCGCCGGATCACCGCGAACATATCCTCATCCGCCTGGGGCGAGAAAACCTCCGGAATAAATGGTTCGAACGGCACATCGGACAGCTCCGGCCGGTCGAGCGCGGGCAACTGACGGAGCCGCGCCAGATCGATCGGGCCGCGCACTTTGAACACATCCGTCGGGTCCACGCCGAGATTCTCCACCAGTATTTCGAGCACGCGGCCGGAGATTCCGCTATCGGTCTGCAGCCGCACAGGCTTGTGGAAGCGCCGCCGCCACACCGCTTCTTCCACCGTTTCGAGAAGATCGTCGCTTTCGAGTTCCTTGATGGCGACTTCGGCGTCGCGCGTGACATGGAACGGATGCGATTCCACAATCTCCAGGCCCGGAAACAGGCTTTGCAGATTGGCTGCGATCAGATCTTCGATCCACACGAACTTCCGCACGGGCGACGCTTTTCGCTGCACGCGCAGCGCCGGAACGTGCACCAGCTGCGGCAGGCGCTCCGGCACTTTCAGGCGCGCGAAGTGCTCGCGGCCTCCCGTTTCGGTCAACACCACCGCCAGATTCATGCTGAGATTGGAAATGTGCGGAAACGGGCGGCCGGGATCCACGGCCAGCGGTGTGAGCACGGGGAAAACCGTCTCGTTGTAATAAGCCTGCAGGGCGCCGCGTTCGCGATCGTCGAGCGAATCCCACGTCACAATGCGAATGCCCGCGCGCGCCAGTTCCGGAATCAATTGCTTCTGAAAGCAATCGTAGATTTCCTTCATCAGGCCGCCGACCCGCGTGCGCACCGCGCTCAGTTGCTGCGTCACCGTCCTGCCGTCGATGCTCAGATCCTGATTGCCCGCGCGCAGCTTCTGCTTGAGCGCGGCATTCCGCACCATGAAAAATTCATCCAGATTGGAGCTGACAATCGACAGGAATTTCACGCGTTCGAGCAGTTTGTTGCGCTCGTCGCGGGCTTCGTCTAAAACGCGCCGCTGAAATTCCAGCAGACTGAGTTCGCGATTGAAATAGAGCGATGGATCGTCCAGCGAGAGCGCTTCCGGCTCCGCAGCGGGGGGCATCTGTACGATCTTCGCGTCCTGTTTCTTCCTGCGCGGGCCCGTTACCGCCCGCCTTCGGTTCGTCTCTGCCGATGCCACGATTTCATTGTCTCCCGTCGTCATGCCGCGCGCGATTCCGGGCCCGGAGGGAATGAAACCGTAAATGTCGATCCCTGACCCAAACGGCTCTCCACGCTGATAGCCCCATCCATTCGTTCGACAACGTGTTTGACGATGGAAAGCCCCAGTCCGGTGCCGCCCACCGCGCGCGAGCGTGCTCTGTCTACGCGATAGAAGCGCTCGAAGATCCTTGGCACATCGGAAGACGGAATACCCGTTCCGGTATCGGAGACAGAAATCACAATCCGGCCGTCTTTTGCGGCTCTGGCGTCGATGCGCACCTCTCCGCCGGGCTTGTTGAACTTGACCGCGTTATCGAGAAGATTGACCAGCGCCTGTTCCAGGCGAATGGCGTGCCCGGTGACGAGCGCGTCCTCCACAACGCCGCGGATGAGCCTCACGCCGCGAATTCTGGCCTCGGTTTCCACCGTCAGCAGCGCCGTATTCACCGCTTCTTCCACCGAAACCGGCCCCGGATCGGCATCGCGGCGGCCCGATTCCAGATCCGAAAGAGTCAGCAGATCGGTGGCAATATTATTCAGCCGGATGGCCTGCGCCTGGATGATCTCCACAAAATGGCGGTTGTTATTGAGGTCTTCGAGCGCTCCGCCCAGCAGGGTTTCCGCGTAGCCGCGGATGGCGGCCAGCGGCGTGCGCAATTCGTGCGAAACGTTGGCGACAAAATCGCGGCGCACGCGCTCCAGTCGCTCAATGCCGGTGATGTCGTGCAAAATCGCCAGCGCGCCGCGGTGCGGAGGTACGGCGAAGGGTGAGGCGTGCGCCTGGAAAACGGCCGAATCGCCGCCTGAAAACTGCAGCCGGCAGGTGGCCGGAGCACCCGTCGCCACCACTTCGGCAATCAGGCTGAGGAACGCCGGATCCCGCACCACGCCCACCAGCGGCGTATCGCGCGGCACCGGACACTTCAGTCCCAGCGCATTCTCCAGAGCCTTATTGGCGAACTGCACGCGCATCTGGTGATCCACCGCCAGCACGCCCTCGCGCATGCTGCTCAGGATAGCGTCGAGGCGGTTGGATTCGTGGCTCAGCCGTTCCACCAGTTCGTGAATCCGCCCGGCCATGCGCCGCAGCGATTGATTCAGGGCGCGCGTGGCATCGTCCTCGCCGGGCAGCGGCGATTCGGTTTGCGGCGAATCCAGAAGAGTATCCGTGAAGGCGCGGAGGCGCTGAATTCTCCACGCGAGCGAACGGGAAAAAATAGCAGTCACCACCGCGGCGCCGATGCCGCAGAGAATCAGTTCGAAAACCGCCAGAAAAGTCGCGCCAAAAGAATACGTCAGATCCACCAGCAAAACAATGACGGCGATCAGCAAAAAGCAGGTGAGAAAGAGGCGGAGGCGGATAGAGGTAGGCACTGGCGCGCGTTACCGTCCAGTTTACAACCAGATTGTGACAGGCCCGTTGCAATCGGGAAACAGACCTGTTGTGACCCAGCTTCGTCAGGATACAATCGGACCGTGGAACAAATCACCATCAGCATCGCCACCTGCTCCGAATCCGGCGCGCTTGTGGCGTCGTGGGACGACACGGAAGGGTCTGGCGGTTTTACGACACAAGCGGAAACGCTGAGCGAACTGGAGAACAACATCCGCGAGGCGATCCTGGTCCATTTCGAGCCTGAGGACGTTCCGAAGCAGGTCCGGTTACATTTTGTGGACGATCCGGTGCTTGCCGCGGCGTGAGCGGGATCGCATGTGCGCCTCGGAAAGCAAAACATCCGGGTGACTGTGCCGCTTCATCCCTCAGTAGCCCCGGGCACTCTGAGAAGCATCCTTCGCCAGGTGCAAATCAGCGTCGACGATCTCGCGGTTGCCCTGCGCTAGCCGCCCCCTACTTCTCCGGCGTCTTCGCCAGTTGCTGTTTCGTCCAGGCCCGATCCGGATCGAGCGCCAGCGACTTCACTAACGCCTCATGCGCCTTCGCATTCTGGCTTTCCTTCCGCAGTGCGATGCCCATCCAGAGATAAGCCTCCGCCGACTTGGGATCCAGCGCAATCGCGCGCTCGAAATCCTTAATCGCATTGGCCGGGCCGCCGCCGAAATTGTCCGGCAGATAGTAGTACCCGACTCCATGCGCCAGAAACGCCTGCGACGACTTCGGGTCCATCTCCACCGCCTTATCCAGCGCTTCCTTCGCCCTCTTGCCGTAGATCAGAATCCCCTTCATCGGGTTCGCCGGCACAATCTGGCCGCCCAGCGTTCCCAGAATCCGGTAATATTCCGCGTTACGTCCGTTAATCCCGATGGCGCGATCCGCAAGGCCAACTCCCGCTTCGGCCAGCCTGCCGGAGCCGCCCTTATCGCCCATTTCCATGGCCACTTCGGCTGCGTAGGAATAAGCCACCGCCGCGCGAAACCAGCCGTCCGCGTCTCCTGGCCGCTTCTCCGCCGCCGCCTGCAACGCTTCGGCGCGGGACTCCAGCCCCTTCCGGTCCTGATGGTCGCGCAGCATCGTCAGATCGTCGGCGGCCGCGCACAATAAAGGCAAAATTAAAAGGACAGCACCAATTCGCATGTAGACAGTTCTTACCTTAATCCTTACGATGCAGCGCGCATGGAATCCGCTACACTTTTTCCGCTAAAAAGTTGCTAGAGTTCGGCGACACGCCGCTGCCCCAGCAGGAAGTACGCTCCCAGCGACAGCAGCGCAATGCCATTGATCGTCAGGACGACCGGCGCGCTCCAGATGGGTACAAGCCATCCCGTGGTGATCTCGCCAAACGGCATACCGCCGCGAAACGCCATCATGTAGACGCTCATCACTCGCCCGCGCATCTCGTTCGGCGTAATCAGCTGCACCAGCGAGGAAATCATGGAGAACGCGCACATCATCATCGCGCCGGTAAAGTAGAGCATAACGCAGCTCAGCAGGATCGATTTCGACTGTGAGAAACCGACCACTCCGATGCCCATCGCCACCAGAGCCCCCAGCGCAATGCGGCCTTTGTTATGGACGTCACCGAGCCACGCCACCGTCAGCGCGCCTGTAATCGACCCGAGCCCGCTCGCAACCAGGAACCACGTATAAGTCATCGCGCCCCGCCCGAAAACTATCTTGGCAAACACCGGCAGAAACGCGATCGTCGGAATACCCAGAAACGTCATCAGGAAAGCGATCAGTATCAGCTTGGTCATCGCGCCCTGCGCCCGCACAAACGTGAACCCCTGCTTCATGCTCGTCATGATCGATTCACCGGTGCGCGGCGGACTGAAGTTGATGTTCAGCCGCAGCAATGAGATGATCACCGCCAGAAACGACAGCGAATTCAGCGCGAAGCACCAGCCCGCTCCCGCGAACTTCATCGCCAGTCCGCCGATCACGGGGCCGATCACGCGCGCCAGGTTGAACTGAATCGAATTCAGCGCAATCGCGTTGGGCACGTCCTGCTTCTCGACCAGGCTCGGCACCAGCGCCGAATATGCCGGCCCGCCGAACGACTGCGCCGTGCCCACTACAAACGAAAGCGCCAGAATATGCCAGACCTGCACATGGTCGGTCCAGATCAGAGTCGCCAGCAGCGCCGCCGAAATCATCTGTACTACCTGCGAGCCGATCAGGATATAGCGCCGGTCGAAACGGTCCGCCATAACGCCGCCCACCAGCGAAAACAGGAAGATCGGAATATCGCCCAGAAATGCGTCCAGACCCAGCAGGAACGGCGAACCCGTCAGCTGCAGTACCAGCCAGTTCTGCGCCACCTCCTGCATCCAGGTGCCGATTGTGGACGTGCAGGCGCCTATCCAGAGGATGCGGAAATCTCGATAATGGAAGGCTTTGAAGACGCGTCGGAACAAGTGGTTGGTCCGGTCTACGGCAGCGGCGCGAGGCGTTTGATGAGATGCACGAGATTGCCGTCCGCGTCGTTGAAGAACGCCAGGCGGTTGCCCTGGGTCTCGAACGGTTCGCCCACCATCTGGACGCCCTTCGCTCTCAGGTGCGCCACGCCGGCATCGAAATCGTCGATCGCAATGGCGAGATGCCGGAAGCCAGCGTCCTTATTATTAGCGATCACCTGCGGGGCTGGCAGCGAATTCGCCGCCGGGATGATCTCGATCATGGCGCCATTGGCGGCGCGCACGAAGTAGTTTCCGGCGTAGGAATAATTGATGTGAAAGCCGAGATGATCGGCATACCACTGCGCCAGTTTTTCCGGATTGGGCGATGCAATCGCCAGATGTTCGATTCCCTGAAACATAAGAGACGATTGTAGCGCGTAGTTGCCGGACAGTTGATCGAGCGCTTCAGGTGTGCAGCCGATGCCACACGTCAAAAGCGCATTTCGCCCGCAATTACGGGCGGAATTACAATTGCCAGTAAGCGGTGACCACTATGAAGACGCCCTTGCTTTTCGCCGTAGCCATGCTCACCGCGCTCGCCCAAACTGCCGCTCCGCGACCGGAATTTGAAGTGGCCTCAATCCGGCTCAACACGGCGGGCGGTCCCATTGTGTTTAACGGCATGGAATCGCTCGGAACATTTGCCTCCGTCAACCAAACGTTGCGCAGTCTCGTGCAGGAAGCCTACGGACATCCCGCCGGCCGCCGCAACTGGCTTCCGTTGTACGCCGCCTCCGGAGTCAGCGTTCCGATTTTCGGCGGGCCGTCCTGGTTCGGTGACGACCGCTGGAACATCACCGCCAAATGGAATGCGGCGCCCCCCGATGGACACGTCACCATGAAGGTCATCCAGACCGTGCAGGCTCAGATGGAACTGATGCTCCGCACTCTGCTGGAGGAAAGGTTCGCGCTCAGGCTTCACCGCGAGACGCGCGAACTGCCCGTCTACGAACTGACCGTAGCCAAACCCGGCAAGCTGAAACAAGCAGATTGCACCGTCTTCGATCCGGAAACTCTGCCCCCATCCGGCCAGACCGAAGCCCGTTACTGCGGCACTTCTTCCGAAGGTCGCAAGGGGATCGACTGGACCCTCAACGGGACCGGCATGAACATGACGGATTTGGCCGTTGCGCTTTCCTGGCTGATCGGCGGCCGCACCGTTATCGATAAGACTGGTTTTACCGGAACCTTCGACGCGCATCTGCGCTGGACCCCCGGTCAGGGCGAAACCGGCGCCAACGTGCCTCCATCGCCCGATGACGTGAACGAGTCCATCTTTACCGTCCTGCAGGATCAACTGGGGCTCAGGCTCAAAACCGGCAGAGCTCCGGTTGAGGTCATCGTAATCGACAACGCGGAGAGGCCAACGCCCAATTAGTACCGCGGTCCACGCGCTCCTCGAGTGATCCCGCGCCAATGGGCGTATGCTGAAGCCAGGAGCGTTACATGATCCAGTCCGTTTATAAGGGTGTTGAGATCGAGCTCGAACTCCACCAGCAAACTCACGATTCCTGGAAGTGCGATTACACGCTGATTACTCACCCCGACCGCACGCGCGCGCTTCACCAGGGCGACAAAGCTTTTCCGACGATGGATCTCGCGCGAGATGCCGCACTGCAGGAAGCTCGCGACGCGATTGATCGCAGGCGCTGATGAACCCGACCACGGATGGCCAGTGCGTCTATCCGCGTGTTTTCGGCCTGACCAGCCACTGTTGATCCGGGCTGCACGAAGGGAAGGAGTCTGCACCTTACGTGGGAAGGTGATCGGCGTGAGAGCGCCGAATGTGCCGCGCCGTCAGGCGTTGCGACACTCTAAACTATTTGTATGACGACCACGAGCGCGCTGATTCTGGCGCTGCTGTTCGCTCAGTCCCCGGGCCCTGCCGCGGAGAGCGATCTGGCCGCGGGCCTCAAGGCTCTCGACGCCAATCAACCGGCCGCCGCGGAGCCGTTGCTGCGCAAGGCGGTGGCTGCGTCGCCTTCCGATATTCAGGCCGAATTCAACCTCGCACTGGTGCTCGGGATGCAGGGGAAGGATGCCGAAGCTGTCGCGGTTTATCGCAAGGCGCTTGAGCTCAAACCGGCGCTTTACGAGGCGGATCTGAACCTCGGCATCATCCTGCTGCGGGATAAGCAGCCGGGAGATGCACTTCCTCCCTTGAAGGAGGCGTCGGAAACGAAGCCTGGCGAATACCGGTCTCAGGTTTTTTACGCCCAGGCGCTCTACGATACCGGCGATTTCGCCCAAGCCGAACAGCACTTCCGGACAGCCTCTGGTATCAATGCGAAAGCGGCCGCAGCCAGCCTGGGCATTGCGCGATCACTGTTGAAGCAGGCGAAACCGGCCGAATCCGCGCCTTATTTCCGCGCTGCCGCGTCCCTCGATCCGGCCTACAAAAACGCCTTGCTCGAACTGGGCTCGGAGTACGATAAGACCGGTCAGAACGACCAGGCCATCGCTATTTATCGCGAGTTTCCGCAGAACGATGCAGCCACAAAGCGGCTCACGGCGTTGCTGCTGGAGACGAACAATGCGCTTGCCGCCATTCCGAATCTGGAGGCGGAGGTGAAGCGGGCGCCCAGCACGAACAATCGCATGGCGCTGATCGACGCTTATCGGCAAACCAGTCAGAAAGACAAGGCCCTGGAGCAGTTAAGACTGGCGGCGGCTGCCGACGCCGGGAACTTCGATCTCCGGATGGCTTATGGCCGGACGCTGCGCGACCAGCGGCAGTTTCCGGCCGCCGCTCGCGAGTTTCAGGCGGCCGCGACTCTGCGTCCCGACTCCGTTCCCGCGCTCAACGAACTGGCCGGCGTGCTGATTCTGGCCGACCAGTATGACGATGGCCTGGCGGCGCTAGATCGCGTGCGGGCGCTAGGCAAGGAGATTCCGGGCGATCTCTATCTGCGCGCCATTACGCTCGATAAACTGCATCGCAATAAACCCGCGCTCGAAGCCTACCAGCAGTTTCTTGCCGCCGCCGGGGGGGAATTTCCGGACGATGAATTCCGCGCCAGACAACGCGCGCGTATTATCGAACATGAGTTAGGAAAATGACAACGCTTCTCTGGTCGGTCCTGTTTTTCTTCGCCGCGAACGCAGCTCCGACGCTCGATCAGGTGCGGGCCGATGGCAACCCCGAACATCGCGCGAAAGCCGCCGTGGAATATGCGGCACTGGCGGAACGCGCGGCGGAACTTGCCAATGAGAATGGCGATGACACCCGTCTGGCAGCGGATATTAAGAGTATGGTGGCGGCCATGGAACTGGCGCGCGATTCTTTCACGGCGGCCGGAAAGACGCCCTACCGGCAGCCCGGGTCTTTCAAAAGCGTGGAGTTACAGTCGCACCAGATCCTGCATCGGCTGACCGATTTGCAGAACAAAATGGATCTGGACCAAAAGGCGACGCTCGATGAGCCGATAATGAAGATACAGGAAATCCACGACACCTGGTTCGACGGCATTATGGGCAAGAAGAAGTGAAGCCGGGCAAAAAAAGTGAGGTTACGATGGCGCGTTCGCTCACACATCACGCAAAGCGTTTTCTGATCGTCTTGCTGCTGGCGATTCCCGCCTTCGCGCAGAAGGATTTTCTCACCGATTCCGAGATCGAACAGGTCCGCCAGGTGCAGGAACCGGTGGCGCGCATCAGGCTTTATCTGCTCTTTGGGAAGCAGCGGCTCGATCAGGTGCAGTCGCTGCTGGTGAAGGAACGGCCGGGGCGCTCCGGTGAGATTCGGCAGTTGCTGCAGGATTACACGAGCATTGTGGATGCGATCGATACAATTTCCGACGACGCGCTGGTGCGAAAAAGCGATGTGACCATCGCGCCGACCGTAATCGCCGATGGAGAGAAGAAGTTTCTCGATCAGTTGCAGAAGCTTCAAACCAGCACGCCGCACGATCTTGCGATGTACGACTTCGAACTAAAAGAAGCTCTGGCTGCCACGGGCGACAGCCTGGATCTCGCGAAGCAGGACCTGACAACGCGCGGACAGAATATCAATCTCAAGGTAGAGGAAGACAAAAAAAAGGTCGCCACCGTCAATGCGCAGGAGCGGCAGGGTGCGAAGGATCCGGGAGCCGATAAGGCGGAAGCCGCGGCACAGGCGGCGGCAGACGATGCGGCCAGACCCGCGCGCCAGGCGCCCACTCTTTACCGCCCAGGCGAAAAGCCGGACGACACGAAATAGCGGGGAAACTCCTAGCCAGCCAACGCGGCCTTAGCTGCTTTCGTATCCAGATAGCGCTGCCGGCTTTCCACAATGGCGCGCCGCGCTTCCATGGGTCCGCCCCAGCCTTCCATCGTGGTAACTTTACCTTCCAGCTCTTTATAGATGGTGAAAAAGTGCTCGATTTCGCGCCGCACATGCGCGAAAATCTGATCCATCGTGTGGATCTGATCGTAGCGCGGATTCTTTGTCGGCACGGCGAGAATCTTCTGATCGCCTTCCTTCGCATCCACCATGTTGAGCACGCCCACCGGACGCACCTCAATCAGAACGCCGGGATAACTCGGTTGCTGCACCAGCACCAGGCAATCCAGCGGATCGTTATCTTCGGCCAGCGTGCCCGGAATGAAGCCGTAATCGCCCGGGTAATGCATGGGCGAAAACAGGGCCCGGTCGAGCCGGAACACGCCGAGTTCGCCGTCGTATTCGTATTTGTTGCCGGAATGCTGCGGGATCTCAACGATCATCCGCACGATTTCAGGCGAGTAAGGTCCAGGGTCGATATCGTAGAGGCAAGGCACTGTTTACAGGCTAACATCCGATCCGAAATGCGCGTCCGCATACTCCACCGACACCATCGTGAGCCCCTTCGCAGGCGCGGTGCGCCCGGCCTTAGCGGGGAAAACATCGGCGCGGATGTTCCCCCTTCCTGCCTCCAGCAGCGTGCCGACAATGTTGCGCACCATATGCTTCAGAAACCCGCTGCCGCGCACCGTATAGATCAGCTTGTTACCCCGACGTTCCACCACCGAACTGAAAATGGTGCGAACCTTCGTGCGCGGTTCGCCTTCCGTTTCCGAATCTTTCTGCCCACTACTCCGATGATCGGCCGCGGCGAAAGCGGTGAAATCGTGATCGCCTTCGTAAACCCGCGCCGCCACCGCCATCGCGCCTTCGTCCAGCGGATAAGGGTGGTGGTAAACGTAACGCCACTCGAGCGGCGGGCAAACTTCGTCGCGGAATATCGTATAACGATAGGTTTTCGCCACGGCGTCGAAGCGCGGATGAAACTCGGCGTGCGCTTCGTCGACGCGCAGCACGCGCACCGAGGCCGGGAGCAGCCGGTTCATCGCGCGCCGCAAATTGTCGAACGGAATCGGATTTTCCAGCGTGAATGCGGCCACCTGAGCCAGTGCATGAACGCCCGCGTCGGTGCGACCGGAAGCTTCCACGCGCACCGGCTTACTTTCGATGCCGGCCACGATTTCTTCGATGACGCCCTGAATGGTTGGCAGGCCAGGCTGCAGCTGCCAGCCGTGGTAGTCCGTGCCATCCCAGGCGAGCGTGATGCGGATGCGTCGGGGCAAGGCGATATTACGCCGGGCGCGAGCCAGGCTTCACGACGGGTTCGCCGGCCTGACACATGGGGCACCGCTCGGGCTCGTGGGCCTCGACCTTCAGTGTGACCAGCGCCGCCCGCGGAATACCGAGCTCGGCCTTGCCGCCGCTGCGATCGACAATAGATCCTGCGGCGACGGGAATCGCCCCCGCGGCGCGCACGATATCGATCACTTCCATCGTGCTGCCGCCGGTGGTAATCACGTCTTCCACCACCAGAACACGTTCGCCGTGCGAGAGCGTGAAGCCGCGGCGCAGCGACATTTTCCGATCCGCGTCGCGTTCGGTAAACAGGAAGCGCACGCCCAGCGCGCGAGCCACTTCGTGTCCGATAATCAGGCCGCCGAGCGCGGGGGCGATGACGAGCGTCACGCCTTCGGTACCGGCCAGTTCGGTGAGTGCTGCGGCCAGTTCGCGACCCAGCGTCTCGGCGTGCTGCGGGTATTCGAGCACCAGAGCGGATTGCAGATAAGCGGCGCTGTGAAGCCCGCTAGTCAGGCGAAAATGTCCACGCAGGTACGCGCCGGTCTGAAGAAAAAGGTCGAGAACGCTGCTTTCCGCTGCCATATTCCGTGAAGCCAATCGCTACTATAGCAATGCGTGATGCGAAGGCGGTGGCGGGAACTTTGCGATCGGCCTGGTTTCCACTCTGCCGTTGGTATGGGTGGTTACCTGGAAGCGGTGCAGGCTCGCACCGGTGAGCAGCGCATATCCTTCGCGCGTGGTGAGGCGAAGCGAAGCGCCTTGCCGCTCTATTTTGCCGACTACAAACTCAATTGGATAACGATGAACGGTGTGTGTCGCCCTGTTCCACTCCGCCAGGCCGCCGGGAAAAGTGGAAATATCCTCGCTCGAATAATCCAGTCCCAGCCAGACTCTGTTCGGTTCCACCAGAATCGCGCTGACCTCGAAAGGCGCAACCTCGGGGGGCGAAAACAGCCGGTATTGGCGGGTGGCCGCGTCGAAATAGCCGAAGGCGCCGACGCCACGCTCGCCCTCACTATCGTAAAAGTTGTTACCGAACCAAAGCTTGTCACCCTCCAGCTGGTGTGGCCCGATTGTCTCCTCGCGTTCATACTGGTTGCCGGTGGCCGCGCTCGGATTTCGCTGTAAATCCGCGGGGCGCAGCTTTGCATAGGTTTCGAGGCTGCTTTGCGGCAATGGATACGACTTCGTGGCGCCGTTCGCCAGGCGCTCCATCACACCGTGCGCGAGGAGGCCCGAACTGTCCGCGCTGTACTCAAGCTGAAAAGCGCCGCCTGGGCCGAACCGCATCAGATCCGATTCAGCCGCGGCGAGCAGGATGGTGGTCACGGCGAAAATTGCATATGCCTTCATAGCTTTCCCATTGTCCCGCAATTCTGCCCGGCGGAAACAGGCTGCATCAAATGGCGTAGCGGTACCGCCTGCTGCGAACTTCAATCGCCGGGGAGACGCAATTGCCACCGAAAAGCCACCAGGACAGCCAAATTCGGCCTCACGAATGGCTTCCAGGCCCTTGCTAAACTGAGATTTCCCCCACCTTGTCCGCAAAACCCAATTCAGCCCCCGCGCCAGGCAACCCAGGCGACATCATTGTCCGCGGTGCGAGCCTCCACAATCTCAAAAACATTACCGTAGCCATCCCCCAGTACTCGCTCACGGTGGTAACCGGCGTTTCCGGTTCCGGCAAGTCATCCCTCGCCTTCGACACCATTTATGCCGAAGGCCAGCGGCGCTACATCGAATCCCTCTCCGCCTACGCGCGCCAGTTTCTCGAACGCATGGAAAAGCCTGCCGTGGATGAGATCGATGGCATCGCCCCGGCCATCGCTATTCGCCAGAAAAACACGACGCGCAACCCGCGCTCCACGGTCGCCACTTCCACCGAGATCTGGGATTACATGCGGCTGTTGTGGGCGCGCGCGGGCCGCACTTATTGCCCGATTTGCGGACGCCAGGTGCAGCGCGATACGGTCGATCAGGTGGCGCAGAGCATGCTGGCGCAGCCCGGTTCCACGCGATTTCTGGTATTGTTCCCGGTCAAACACGACGGCACGGACGTCCCGAAAGATCGTCTCAGCGAACTGCGCGCGAGGGGCTTCAATCGTCTCTGGCAGGACGGCAGCACGTTCGAATTTTCCACGCCTGAATCGCTGCTCGGCATCGAATGGACGAAGCCCGTTCACATCCTGGCCGACCGCATCGCGATTTCTCCCGACCTGCACCAGCGCCTGGTCGATACAATCGAGATTTGTTACCGCGAATCGGGCGAGGTGATCTTTCTCAACGTTGCCACCGGGGAACGCATCCTCTTCAGCGAACGCTTCCACTGCAAGTACGACGACCTCGATTTCCAGGTACCCGAGCCGATTCTGTTCAGCTTCAACAGCCCCGCCGGAGCCTGCCCGCGGTGCCAGGGATTTGGCAACACGATCGATTACTCCATCGATCTGGTGGTTCCCAACCGAGGCCTCTCCATTAGTGAAGGAGCCATCGAACCGTGGAGTAAGCCCAGCGGCGAGGAGTGGCTGGAGAAGCTGCGCAACGTGCGTTTCGACGTACCGTTCTGCGACCTCTCCGAAGCGGAACAGAACCGCGCCCTCGATCTCATTCGCAAATATTTCAATTACCTGGAAACGAAGAAATACAAGGTCCACGTCAGGGTGCAACTGAGCCGCTACCGTGGCTACACCCGCTGCCCCGATTGCAATGGCACGCGACTGCGCAAAGAAGCGCTGAACGTCAAGGTTGAAAATCTCACCATCGCCGACGTGGCCCGCATGAATATCGCGCAGGCGGCTCAGTTTTTCAACGCCCTACAGCTCAGCCCGGAAGAACAGGGGATAGCCGGCAAAATCCTGACCGAAATCGCGCAGCGGCTGAAGTTTTTGAACGACGTGGGCCTCGAATACCTGACGCTGGACCGCCTTTCCGCCACACTTTCGGGAGGCGAAGCGCAGCGCATCACGCTCGCCACCTGCCTTGGATCGCGGCTGGTGGGAGCCTGCTATGTGCTCGACGAACCATCGATCGGCCTACATTCGCGCGACACCGAGCGGCTGATAAAAATTCTGACCGAACTGCGCGACATCGGCAACACCATCCTGGTTGTGGAGCACGATCCCGACGTGATGAAGGCCGCCGACCACATCATCGATCTGGGACCCGGCGCGGGCGAATTCGGCGGACGCATCGTCTTCGAAGGCGATTACGCCAGCCTTATTGCGCCGTCGAACGAATCGCTGACGGGCCGCTATCTGCGCGGCGAACTCAAGGTTTCGCATCGGAAATTCCGGCGCCGCATCACACCGAAAGGCTCTATCAAATTCTTCGGTGCGCGCATGCATAATCTGAAGGGCATCGACGTCTCCGTGCCTCTCGGGCTGCTCACTGTGGTGACCGGGGTTTCCGGTTCCGGCAAGTCGACGCTTGTCCACGACGTGATCTACAAATCGCTCCAGGCGAAACTCAACGGCAGCGGTCAGGCGCAGACGGACGAAGCGGGCCTGGACAACGAAGACTCGCCGCGCATGACCTGCACGCGCGTGGAAGGCGCGTCGCGTATCAGCGACGTGGTGATGATCGATCAGACGCCCATTGGGCGCACGCCGCGCTCGAATCCGATCACCTACATCAAGGCCTTCGACATCGTCCGCAACATCTTCGCCGCTACTCGCGACGCCGAAAAGCGCGGCTACACCGCGGGACACTTCTCCTTTAACGTCCCCGGTGGCCGCTGCGAAACCTGTCAGGGCGATGGCACCGTCACCGTGGAAATGCAGTTCCTGGCCGATGTCGAATTAGTCTGCGACGATTGCAAAGGCACGCGCTTTAAGAGCGCCATCCTCGATATCCGCTATAAGGGTCTGAATGTCCACGAAGTTCTGCAGCTCTCGGTTACGGAAGCCATCAAGTTCTTCCACGACACGCCGCGCCTGGCCGCTCGGCTGAAGCTGCTGGAAGAAGCGGGATTGGGCTATCTGCGCTTGGGCCAGTCGGCGACGACGCTCTCCGGAGGCGAAGCCCAGCGCGTCAAGCTGGCCGCTCACCTGGCGCAGGCGACCAACGAAGGCACGCTCTTCATCTGCGACGAACCGACGACGGGACTGCACTTCGACGACATTACGAAGCTGCTGGCCGTCTTCGAACGCCTGATCGACCACGGCGGAACTCTGCTGGTTATCGAACATAACGCCGAAGTCATCCGCGCGGCCGACTGGGTGATCGATCTGGGTCCGGAAGGCGGCGAAGCGGGCGGGCGCATCATTGCCGAAGGCACGCCGGAAGACATCGCCACAGTGGAAGGCTCGCATACAGCCCGTTTCCTGCGAGGCTAACCGATGCTACTGACCGGAATCCCCACTCTTCCAGCAAAGGGTTCACTTCCTCCAGGGTAAGGCTCCGATCCGACCCATCACTTCTCGGCATCGACAACTTCGGCTCTGGGCTGCTGTAACCGATATTGAGCCCATGAATGCCATTCATAGGCGCAAGGTAGAAGCTGATCACCACCTCCTCGTGAAGCCATCCGTCTGGAGTGTCATACGTCCGAGGACCGTCGAAAATTTCCTCTTCGCCGAGCCATTAATAGGCGCGGCCGTCCCAACGAAAGGCAACGATGCGATTCGGATTGCCTCCATAGTGGAGCATGGCATCGTACCCGCCCGAGGAGGAACGGCCTTCAATCAGTACGGTGCCGGTCGTCGGCAGTGGCGTGAAACCATATTTGCCCCGGTCAACGTCGTACATAGCGGCGTAAGGTTTCAATGCCTGGTCGCCCACGATGACGGACTTGAGACAAGCCATAGTAAACAACGCAAGAGCGAACAGGGGGCAGAACAGTTTCAGTGGATTGATAATACAACGATCCATTACCTACGCTTTGTAACCAAACAGTCCCCGAGACCGTATAATTTCCCCTACCTCCCTACCTGAGGAGGCATGCTCTCCCAGGTGGCGTCGCCGGACTGAATCTTCGCCAGCACGTCATCGGGATAAACGTGCGACTGCTCTTCCCGGAACTCACACACCGGCTGGATCTGCCCAAAATGTGGTCCTGAACAGTGCTGAGTACCTTGCCGCTCTTTTCCAGATCGCGCGCTTTCTAAAAGAAGACCGCCGCCTCTCCGTAGCGTTCCCGCCGGAAAAGACTTTGGCCCAAGTATATCTGCGCGACGATGTTCGACGGATCACGCTTGACGACTTCGCGAAAATCTCGCTCAGCTGAGGGCCAGTCTCCGGTCTGAAACTCCCGAACCGCCTTCTCCCCGAGGCCGCTCGCCTGGCCAAAGGCGCCGACGCAGCGGAATAGAAGAAAACATGCCGTTGATGATCTTAAAAACATCCTGATTCGCCCCTTTCCCGCCACCAAGGTAACCGGCAGCCTTGGCTAAGCCGCGCCCGCCGTTGGCTGGCTCTATGCCCATGCCAGCCTCGTTTCTCAAGTATCGCCCGAAATACCCATTAACTACTAACGGGAGGCGGCCACAACCATCCTGGAGGTCATGTGTCCGGTGCTCCCGGTCCAATCCACGGCGTTGTGGGTCAGTTCGTTGTAGTCGAAGCCTTCGACTCCATTACCAAAAGCAAAAACGCTCGCATGCAGCCCGAAGCTAGCGTGCGCTCCTTCCGTCGCAGAGGACAATATTTGAGCTACCCGTGTCCCCAGCGATGCAGTTAATGTCCGGGCGGGGAACGCCACGTGTCCGTGAGCATCGGTTGTCGCTTCAGCCTCATGTGAGCGGTCCTCGGCCGAGTAATCTTGATAGACGAGCCGAACGGTCATACCCGGTATTGGATCGCCACGCCGATTAATTACCCAAACGTCCCACGAAGGACACTCTAGGCTAGCAGGATGATGAAAAAATAATTGAGCGGGTAACCTATTGATTTAGATGAGCGCCTGGTTGTTATGCGTGGACCTGAAATACTCTTGCCCCGCTTGTGCGGCGCGATTTGGCAAGAGTAGTGGTGACGCGAGCGATCCAGGATCAGGTGTACCGGATATATTTAAGGCGATACAGCAGCAGCTGGGACTAAGGCTCGTAAAGGACACGAGCGTATCTTTGGATGTCATCGTGGTCGACAGCATTGATAAGACTCCAGTAGCAAACTGAAGCGGGTAGCAGGTGCAGGTCCGACGGCGATTGAAGATCAACCGGTCCAGGGCAGCGCGGATCTTTATCCGTTCGTGGTATCTCCGGCGGTTATTCCGAAGCTGAAGTTCATCCATCTTGTGGCTGGGCCTTGCCGCGCCACAATGGACGTCGGGTTGGTGAGCCATTCAGTTTGATGTGGCCTTCTGATCCTTGACCTGCAATTCGTTCACAACCTGCTGCTGATAGGGGACGCCTGAGGCGATCTGCGTCGCCTGGTTGCGCACCGCTTCGGAATTGACCTGGCCGGTCAGCGTTATCACGCCGCTCTTGACCTGGTACTTAACGGTCTTGTTCAAACCGTTCTGAATCAGTGCCGCATCCAGATTCTCCGAAATACCCTTATCGACATCGGAATTGATGGCCTTGGCCTCGCTCGCGACGCCCGGAGCCACCACCGCAATCTCGTTTGCGACGACCTGTCCCTGCGCAAGAGATGTCGCAATCGACACTGCCTGCGATTTTTGCTCATCCGCCGCCACCTGGCCGCTCAGCGTCACGACGCCCTTATCGCGATCCTGATTCACGGCAACGTCTTTGATACCGGCCGAACCTAAAGCCTGACGGATCGGGCTGGTCACATCCGGCGACTTAGGCGTCGACGAGCACCCTGTCAGTGCGCCAATAACCAATAAGGCAAACAGGGGTGTGCAGCATTTGAAAGGTTTCATACAATTGACCTAGCAATTTGGGTGCCAGAGATATAAGGGATATAGTGGTGGCGTGAGACTCTATCCGCCGATTTGCCTCCTGGCTTTTTCTCTCATCACCTCCAGTGCACTCTTGAATGCGGCGCCTCGCGTTCCCACCCAGGACGGCCTCGTGTATGGCCATGCGGACGGCGAAACCCTGACGATGGATTATTACGCGCCTCAGGGCGACGGTGTCCACCCGATCGCCATCATCATCCATGGCGGCGGATACCAGCGCGGAGACAGCAAGAGTGGCAGCGAGGCTTACTGCGCCGATTTCCTCGCACCCGCGGGCTATGCCGTCTTTTCCATCAACTACCGGCTGGCTCCGAAATATCCGTACCCGTTCATGGTCTATGACGTGGAGCGGGCCATCCGTTTTATCCGTCACAATGCCGCACAGTGGAACGCCGACCCCCGCAAGATCGCATTGGTGGGCGGGTCCGCTGGAGGTTTTCTTAGCAACATGGTCGGCCTGCTCAATATTCCGCCAAATCCGAAAGCAACCGATCCGGTCGATCGCGAGAGCGCCCAGGTTCAGGCAGTGGTCACGCTCTTCGCCCAGAGCAGCTTCGCCACTGTGCCGCTGAATGCCGATGTCCACGCGCTGCTCGATCCGCTGATTGCGCAAAAGGGTGAACCAGCCGCTCTCAACGAGGCATCGCCGATTACGTATGTTCACAAGGGCGACCCGCCGTTCCTGTTGATTCAGGGCGATAAAGACGAATATATTCCGTTCACCGAGGATACGAATCTGCAGGGCGCGCTCACGAAAGCGGGCGTACGCTGCGATCTGATCCGAATTCCCGGCGGAACACACGGAACGGGTAACTGGCACACTATACCGAACGTGCCGGACTGGGAACGGCAAATGGTCACATGGCTGAATGCGCGCTTTGATCGCACCGGACCGATCGGCGAAGGCATTCGTGAGCGCGTTCCGAAACCGACTAACTGACCGGTTAGACGCGGTCGGCGATTTACTGCCAGCCGCCGCCCAGCACCTGATACAACCGCACCACCGACTGCAATTCCAGCAGTCGCAATTGCGCCAGCACCAGCTGTCCCTGAAACAGGTTTCTCTCCGAATCCAGCACCTGTAGAAAACTATCCAGGCCGCCTTCATAGCGCAAGCGCGATAAGCGTGTGGATTCCTCCAGCGCTTTCACCAACAGCGCCTGCTGGTCCACCTGTTCGCGTGTGCGATCGTTCGCGACCAGCGCATCGGATGCGTCCCTGAGGCCGGTGAAAATGGTTTGCCGATACGTAATCAGAGCTTCACGCTCCTGCGCTTCCGTCAGTCGGACGCCAGCGCGGATCTGACCCGCCTGAAAGATCGGCACCATGGCTGCCGGAGTGATGGTCGCCTCCCGCGCCGGGCCAGTCAGAATAGCCGCGAGCGCCGAGCTCTGGCCACCGAGGAACGCGTTTAGCGTAATCTGCGGAAAATACAGTGCGCGCGCGGCGCCAATCTGCGCATTAGCGGCAATCAGTTGTTCTTCTATCTGCCGGATATCCGGTCTGCGCGTCAACAGCGAAATAGGCAGTCCCGCGGGCAACGAAGCGGGCCGCACAATCTGTTCGAGCGCGCCGCCGCGTGGAATATCCGCGGGTGCCTGCCCCAGCAACAGACTGAGCGCGTCCTCCGTCTGTGGAATGCTGCGTTCGGTAGCGGCAATCTGCGCCGTCGCCGTATACAGTAGCTGATTGGCTTGCTGAACATCCAGTCCTGTCGCGGCTCCGCGATCGTGCCGCAATGTCGTCAGCTTGAGTCCGTTCTCCGCGATGTCCCGCGTTTGCTTGCCAATGCTCAGTTCGCGATCCTGTTCGAGCAGCATGAAGTAAGTGTTCATGACCTGAGCCACCAGCGACATGCGAACCGCCAGCCGATTGTCCTCGGCGGCGAAAAACTTCGCGCGCGCCGCTTCGTTCAGCCGTCGCAGGCGCCCCCAGAAATCCAGTTCCCAACTGGCGCCCACCCCAATCTGCGAATAAGAGAGCGAAAGACTATCCCCCGCAGGTATGAACGGTGTCGCTCCAATGGTGGATGCGCGCTCTGCCGAGAATTGCGCCTGCCCGTTCAAGAAAGGAAACAGATTCGCGCGCTCGCTGTCGAACTGCGCTCGCGCTTCCTGCACCCGCTCCGCTGCAATCTGCATATCGAAGTTCTGTTTCAGCGCGGTTTCCACCAGTTGCTGCAGGGTCGCGTCGTGGAACAAATCCTGCCACTTCGTGTCGGCAATCGAAGTGTCCGCGGGCGTGGTCTGTGCCGGCGCGCCGCGGAACTGCCCAGGCAGTGCCACCGCCGGCCGCTGATAATTCGGCCCGGTCATACACCCAGCCAGAAGCAGAGCAGCCGCCGAGAGAATCGCGTATTTCATTAGACATCTCATCTACGCAACCTCCGCCGGACTGTTCAGAGCAGGCGGACCTTCCGGCGCCGTCTTCTTCCGCTTCGCAATCAGCTCCACCACCACAAACAGTACCGGCACGATAAAGATAGCGAGCAGCGTCGATGCCAGCATGCCTCCGAATACCGCAGTCCCCAGCGCACGTCTGGCGCCGGAACTGGCGCCCGTCGCGATGACCAGAGGCAGAACGCCCAGGATGAATGCAAATGACGTCATCAGGATCGGCCGCAACCTCAGGTTCGCCGCTTCCATCGCGGCATCCCGCACCGATAATCCGTGCTCCACGCGTTCTTTTGCGAACTCCACGATCAGAATCGCGTTCTTCGCCGAAAGACCAATCAGGGTGACAATGCCGATCTGCGTATAGATATCGTACGGATACGACCGCAGATACACCGCCATCAAAGCGCCGAAGATTCCGATCGGCACCACCAGCACCACGGCAAACGGAATCGACCAGCTTTCATAAAGCGCAGCCAGAAACAGAAACACCAGGATTGCCGCAAAGCCGAAAACTGCGCCGTCGCTGCCCTGCGAAAGTTTCTGCTGGTACGTGGTGCCTGTCCACTCGTACGAGAAGCCAGGTGGCAGCGTGCTGGCCGCAACCTGCTCCATCGCCGCCACGGCCTCGCCGCTGCTATAGCCCGGTGCCGGACCACCCAGAATCTGTACCGCACGAAATCGGTTATACCGATAAACCACATCGGGCCCTGTCGTGGCGCTCACGGATGCGACGGTACCGAGCGGCACCATTTGTCCGCTGTTGCTCCGCACGTAAAACCGATCGATATCGCTCGGCTCCGCGCGAAACTGCGGCTCGGCTTGCACAATCACCTGCCACGTATGCCCAAAGACGTTGAAGTCGTTGGCGTACAATCCGCCGACGAACGTTTGCATCGTCTGATAAGCATCCGTGATCGGAACGCCCAGCGTCTCCAGCTTGGCGTTGTCGAGCTTTACGCTATAGGCTGGAACGTTAGCGCGGAAAGTATTAATGACGCCCGCCAGTTCAGGCCGTTTACTCGCCGCTGCCACCAGGGCGTCGGCAGCCTGCGAAAGAGTCGCGATATCTGTGCCCGCGCGGTCTTCCATCATGAACTGAAAACCGCCCGTAGTGCTCAGACCCAGTATGGGCGGCAAGCCGAACGCGAACGTGAACGCCTCCGGCACCTGCGCGAAGCCACCCGCGGCCCGGCCCAGAATCGCATCGAGTTGCGTGTCCGGAGTTTTTCTTTCATCCCACGGCTTCAATGTGGCAATGATGGTGGCGACGTTCGAGCCCGAAGTTCCGGTCGCGATATCAAGCCCTCCCAGCACGAATGAATTCGCCACACCAGGCAGGTCCGAGACCACCTTTTCGATCTTTCTCGCGGCCAGGTCGGCCCGCTCGGTCGAAGCGCCGTCCGGCAAACGCATGCCAGTGAAGAACGCACCTTGATCCTCATCCGGCAGGAATCCGTCGGGCAGCTTCTTAAACAATCCGCCCGCCAGAAACCAAAATACTCCGAGCGCCACCAGAGCAATCACCGATCGCCGTATCAGAAAACCCACGCTCGCCAGGTATCGATTCGTAGTCCAATCAAAGGCCCGGTTGAAGCCGCCAAACGCACGCGCCAGCAGCCCGCGGGTTTTGCGCTTCGGCCGCAGTATCAGCGTCGCCAGCGCGGGGCTCAGCGACAGAGCGCTGAATGCCGATATCAGCACCGATACCGCGATCGTCAACGCGAACTGTTTGTAAATCTGTCCGCTGATGCCGCCAAGAAACGCCACCGGAATGAACACGGCCGCCAGAATGAACGCAATCGCGACCACCGGGGCCGAGACCTCATCCATCGCCTGAATCGTGGCATCGCGCGGCGATTTGCCGTCATCGATATGCCGCTGCACCGATTCCACCACCACGATAGCGTCGTCCACCACAATCCCAATCGCCAGCACAAGTCCGAACATATTCGTGATATTGATCGAAAACCCGAGTATCGGAAACAACGCGAATGTTCCCACAACGGCGACAGGCACGGTCAGCAGCGGAATCAGCGTCGCGCGCCAGCTTTGCAGGAAGATGAAGACCACCAGAATCACCAGCCCGATCGCTTCGAACAAAGTGATCAGGACGTCCTTAATAGCGGCGCGCACAAACATGGTCGAGTCATATGGGACCACATAATCGATGCCAGCCGGAAACGTTTTCTTCGCCTGTTCCACGAACGCATGAACTTTTTCCGAAGTCTCCGTCGCATTCGAACCAGGCGAAAGATACACAATGACATTGGCCGACGGCTTGCCATTCAGCCTGCTGAAACCGGAATAAGTCTGCGCCCCCAGTTCCACCCGGGCCACATCGCGTACCCGCAAAATCGCGGCGTCCGGTTCCGCGCGCAAAATGATATTTTCGAACTGCGAAGCATCCACCAGCCGGCCCGGCGCCACCATCGTATATTGAAAATCGGTGCCGTTCGGAGACGGCGGCACGCCCACCGAACCGGCCGGATTCTGCCTGTTTTGCGCCTGAATCGCCGATGTCACGTCCGTTGCGGTCAGCCCGTACTTGGCAAGCTTATCCGGATTCACCCACACGCGCATCGAGTAAACCTGCGCCG
>Ga0302140_10000893_pt1 | contig 39238 bp, 30 predicted proteins | sample I_Bog_E1_1_FD_202095 | JGI IMG/M metagenome (GOLD analysis project Ga0302140, IMG submission 202095) | Peat permafrost microbial communities from Stordalen Mire near Abisko, Sweden - I_Bog_E1_1 | ecosystem: Environmental > Terrestrial > Soil > Wetlands > Peat | place: Sweden: Abisko, Stordalen...
CTGTCTGATTAAAAACATTATGCCTAATATTAACATTTCTTACAGCTGAAAGAAAAATACTAATAGAAAAGTTAATGAAATTTAGATTTTTAACTGTACTATAAGAAGCGTCATTAAGGAAAGCCAATCCAGTAGGAAAATTGGCAATTGTAACTGTTGTGATCGATGCATGTTGTCCATTCAATTGGATGCGGCCTTTATCGGAATTTTTTCCCTTAATCTTCGCAGGATATCGAAAAGCTGGGAGTGATAAGCCACTAGTAGTTTGTCCAGGTGAAATAATGTATTGCTTCTTTCCACTTACAACAGTTGCTTCAGATTCTGGAATTTTAAATCTAATAATGGCTGGATGGTGACTAGCATCAGCATTAACATTGTTAATAGCATCTCTTAAAGAGCCTTTCCCTGTATCGGCAGTTGTAGTGACAAGATAAACCTTATCATGTTTCTTCTTATGGCTTTCAACACTAATCTTCTCTTGTTGGTTAGTTATTTGATTTGGTTTTTCGGTAGAAGAGCTACCATTTTTAGTAACGAATTTCCTCATTCACCACTTTTTATTGTTAGTTTTTATTGTTGACTTTTATTTTCAATCTGATATATTTTTATTGTTTGATTTGAAATTGAAAAAAATTTATTTCAAAAAAGAAATAAAAGGAGTTCACTCCAATTGGCTAAATTCTTTAAATGGATGAAAATGTAGAATGCCAGAAGGTTGGAGAAAATTTCTCCAACCACTATTTTTGGTATGGTGATGACAGTGACGATGATGACATGTTTGAGTTCTATCAGTACGTGGAATCGGAAAGAGGGAGACTTGAAATTGAAAAGTATCGCCAACGAGAGAAATGGTTAAAGTTTGAATATCCTGAAGATTATTCAGGTGAGTATGATCCAGCCGATGGCGACCTCCGCGGTGATTACAAAGAAATTGACAAAAATCGAAAGAAAACTTGGCATAGGGGTAAGGGAGCAAATCCTAATTACAAACATAATCACTGTAAATCTGAGAGATTGTACAGGATAGCAAGAAAAAGACAATGTCGCCATCATAACAAAAAGTTTACTTTTGATGTCGTTAAAGCACCGCAATTGGTTGACAAATTTCACCATGGGACAAAAGTTTATGATAGTGGTTATTACTATGATTGATTATAACATCTTTAATAATAAATTAGACGTAAGATTCTAACCGTTTGGCTCTTTTTTCATAGATCATAGATTTGTGCAAAAGCCATGCATGTTTAATCCCATAATAAAGCCGATAACGGAATGGAAGATAATATTGTTCCAACGCCATTCGATTTATTGTTATTGCCTTAACTGTTTCACGGTGTTTATTGTTGAAATTATCGAAAGCTAATTGATCGCCATACCACCATTGTTTGATGTAACAAATCAAATTCATTTTATTATTTAAGTTTTAAAACTTAAATATCTTTCTGTTTTATTATTATGGACGTCCCAGACATAGAGAATAAAAACTTGCACTAATTTGAAAAATTCCTTTCAAAGTTTGGTTTAATGTAGGAATATTTATATTATGACTTTTATAATGTAAAGCTAATTCACCATCAACATTGTGTCCAAATTCCCAAACTCTTCCTTGATTATCTAGACAAAGAGAATGGTTATGCCCAGCACTAATCTCGATAATATTATCCAAGCCAGGAATAATGATTGGAATAATTGAACCTTCTTCGATACTTAGACCGAGTGTTCCATAGTCGTTTGATCCAAAGCCCCAGACTTTTCCTTGATTATCGAGACAAAGAGAGTGTCTATTTCCAGCACTAATTTGAACAATGTTGTTCAAGTTTGGAATCATAGTTGGATAAATCGCAACAATATCGTTGTCACCGTTTTCAGTTTGTGCTAAACCCAATTGGCCATAATTATTATTTCCAAAACTCCAAACTCTTCCTTGACGATCTAGACAAAGAGAATGTTGTCCACCAGCACTAATCTGAACAATTTCAGTTAAGTAAGGATTTAAAATAGGTAATTCCTGAGTATCAATGTCGACATCGATATCTCCCAAACCTAATTGCCCCAATTCATCGTATCCAAAAACCCATACCTTTCCTTGATTATCAAGACAAAGTGAATGTCCTTCTCCGGCACTAACTTGAACGATGTTCTTCAAAAGTGGAATAATGGTTGGTACATTCCTATCTATTTGATCTCCTACACCTAAATTACCTGTTTCATTAAGACCAAACCCCCAAACCCGACCATTTTTATCTAGACAGAGAGAAAAATCACTAGCACTAACTTGGATAATATCTTTTAGGTAAGGATTTAAAGTTAAACCATGCCTATCAACATGTTCCTTACCAAGACCCAACTCTCCGTTTGAATTATGTCCAAATCCCCAAACTCGCCCTTGATTATCTAATGCAAGAGAATGAAAATCTCCAGCACTAACCTGGACAATATTTTCTAAATCAGGAACTACAGTTGGAATCGATACAACGTTATAAAAATTTTCTCCAGAAAATGATTGATCAGGAAGTCTTATTCCCAATTGTCCAAAAGTATTATTACCAAAAGCTATAACTTTTCCTCCAATCGTTTTCTCGAGGTAAGTTTGTCTAGGAGTCTTCCCTCTTGAAATCGGAATCCTCATTCTATCCAGCAACAACCTAAAGAGGTATTGATCTTGTGATTGTCCAACTAATCCTCCCTTAACATTTTCTAATTGAAACGCTCGGTTACAAAACTCATTTAATTTCTTTGAGCTACTACAAAGAGTAATTAAGTGTTGACCTCTGATTTCAGTCGAAAGAATAAAAGTTAGAAAAGTATTGTAATCTAAACCATTTAAAAATTTACCAATCTTGCTTATTTCTTGATTTAATTGTTCTTCTTTTAATCTTTCTTCTATTAGTTTACCTATATCATCCCTAGTGATTTCTCCTGTTTCTTCTAATATCTTTAAAATGACTTGTTGTTGATCAGTTGTTTGAGTTAAGAAAGTTGGAGATTCTAAGATTTTTCTTACTAGACCAACCAATGGTGTCTCCATTTATTTTTCTCGCTTTTATCTCTATTTTAATTAAACAAAAAAGTTTAATTAATTTTTATATTTATTCCTTTTTATCAAATAAATAAATTATCTTCGGCGGATACATAGACTATGATCACCTTTACTATTAACTTGGATAATATTATCCAAACCTGGAATTAAAACAGGGATATATTGATCAGTATCGTCATCTCCTAAACCCAATTCTCCGTTAACAGTGAATCCAAAACCCCATACCCTTCCTTGGTTATCTAAACAGAGAGAATGTTGTCCTCCACAACTAATTTCAACTATAAATGGTAAACTTGGAATTAAATATGGAATGTTTCGATTTTCTTCATCATCTAAGCCTAAAGCACCGTACTCACCGCTTCCAAAGCTCCAAACTCTACCGTTCTTATCGAGACAAAGCGATTGACTGGTGAAACTAGTCCCGGCACTAACTTGAACAATATCTTCTAAGTAAGGATTTAGAGTTGGAACATTTCTATTATCATTGTCTCCTAAGCCTAACTGACCATCATCATTCCCTCCAAAAGACCAGACTCTTCCTTGTTTATCCAGGCATAAAGTAAATACTGTTCCTGCATCGATTTGAACGATATCTTTAAGAGTAGGAATAAGAGTAGGAATGGATCTATCTTCTATATCTCCCAAACCTAATTGTCCGAGATCATTCCCTCCAAATGCCCAAACTTTTCCTTGATTATCCAAGCAAAAAGAACCTACATCACCGGCACTGACTTTAACAATGTTTCCAAAATTCGGAATTAAATTTAATTCCTTAGATTTATAATGATCGCCTACACCAAGAGATCCAAGATTACCGTCTCCAAAACTCCAGACTCTACCATATTTATCTAGGCAAAGGGCAAATCCTCCTCCAGCGCTAATTTCAATAACATCATTCAGATCTGGAATAAGAGTAGGAGTTGTTTTATACATTTCATCTAAGCCTAATTGACCTCCACCACCCCATCCAAAACTAAATACTCTTCCTCGACTATCAATTAAATATGATGTAGACAGATTGGTACTAACTTGAACAATATTTTTGAAATTCGGAATTAAAACAGGATGATCTCTGTCTAATTGATTGCCAATGCCTAGTTGCCCATAGTCATTATTACCAAATCCTAAAACTACTCCTCCAATCGTTTTATCAATATACGTTCTTCTTGGATTAATTGCATTTCTAACTCCCATCTTTTCCAGCAACACTCGAAAGAGATATTGGTCTTGGGGTTGTCCGACTGGGTTACCCGAGGCATTTCTCAGTTGAAATCCTCTATTACAATAACCGTTTAACTTTTCTGAACCTCCGCATAATGCAAGCAATTTCTCACCTCTAATCTGTCCACTCACAACGAAAGTCAGAAAAGTGTTATAATCTAACGAATTTAAGAAGTTAGCAAGATCGACGGTTTCTTGTCTTTCCTTTTGTCTCTGCCGTTCCTCAGCAACAATTCGATTTAAATCTTTTTGAGGAATTTCTCCGGTCTGTAAGATTTGAAATAGAACATTTCGTTGTTCTTCGATCGGTTGTGACAGAAATAAGGGCGATCTCATAATTTGTCTGGCATACTTAAAATTAGGTGGTTCCATCCTTCTATTTTTAATTAATGATTTTATAATTTAATTTTGAATTAAATTATTTTTCTTTTTTAGATTATAGTAATTGATTATGTATATGGTATAACTACACCACATATTTATTATTGATCCCATATTCCATCATTATTGATCCCATATTCCATCTTCATCTAAGAATTCTTGTAAGACTCTCTGATTGCTTTGAAATCCAGTTTTAAAATCGATATGTATACTTTCTATGTCAATAAGTTTGAATTTCGGAACACCATCAACTATAATGACTCCTATATTATCGGACTTGAGATCTGCATAGTATATTTCATATAAAGTCAAAGTATTCATGAACCCATTCAAGACCCTTTCCAACTCTTTTTTAACTGACATCTTCATTTCTTTTGTTAAACTCATATAGTATTTATCGAAGGTAGTATCCACTTTCTCGATGACTTGAATTGTTCTAGAATCGAAATCGTTCGAGTTTTCTAAATATATCTCGTCCATGCTATATGGAATATCCGAGTGGAATATGTCGAATATGAGTGGAAATATCTTTGGAAATCTTCTTGCTTGCTCAAGTTTTTCATCAATGTCGAAATCTTCACTGCTGCCAAGGTGCACATTTCCGAAGAATAAAATAACTCCAGTGATATGACCTTGACGACATGAAAAGGCATCAGCTGTTCCTCCTTCTCCGACTTTTTCAATGATATCCCATCCTTCATTCCTTACAAATTCAACGAGATCTGGATTTAGAGGATGGTGCAAGATGAACCAATCATCATCTTCTGATTCCCCTGGTTCATAGAATTTATGTATGTTCATAATGAGAATATTTATTTTAATTAAACTTTTTAAGTTTAATTTAATTATTTTTTATTATTGTCTTTGAATACAGAAGCTAGAATCTCCGGCTGTAACATGAATAATATTATTTAGATAAGGATTTAAAGTAGGAATTCCTATTGGTTGTGGTTCATCATCCTCTACCCCACCCATACCTAATCCTCCCTCTCGATTCATTCCAAAAACCCAAACTCTTTCTAAATTATCAAGACAGAGACAATCGAATCCATAAGAACTAATTTCAACAATATTAAATAGGTTGGGAATCATTTCCGGGACATTTCTATCTATTTTATCTCCGAATCCTAATTCTGCATCCTGACCATCTCCAAAACTCCAAACTCTTCCCTGATTATCAAGACAGAAAGACGTAGTTATCCCAACACTAACTTGAATAATATTATTTAAAGTAGGAATCAAAGTTGGAACATTTCGATCTTCATAATCTCCCACTCCCAGACTCCCACCAGAATTAGGTCCAAAACTCCAAACTTTCCCATATTTATCTAGACATAAAGTGTGATTTTCAGCAGCAACCTGGACAATATCCTTAAGATTGGGAATCAAAACTGGAACACGAATATATTCCCCAGAGCCATCACCTAAACCTAATTGTCCGCGTTCATTCAGTCCACAAGCCCAAACTCTTCCTTGATTATCTAAATAAAAAGATGCCTCGGAATTGTTAGAAATTTGAACAATGTTATTTAATGTTGGAATCATGGTTGGAATATTTACATTTTGAACATCGCCTAAACCTAATTCTCCAATATAATTATTTCCGAAGGCCCAAACTTTACCTTGATTATCTAGACAAAGGGATCCACTTACTTGGACGATATTTTTCAAGTAAGGATTAAGAGTTGGAATATTTCTATCTAGATGATCACCTAGGCCTAATTGTCCTCCATTATCTAAACCAGTTACCCAAACTCTTCCCTGGTTATCTAAGAATAGAGTAGGACCCGATTGGCTTACTTGAACAATGTTGTTTAGACTAGGAATCTGAGTAGGTTGATATACGACAACCTCGTTATGTCCTAAACCTAATTCTCCGCCCCTATTATAACCAAACGCTAGAACCACACCACCAACCGTCTTATCAATGTAAGTTTTCCTTGGAGTTTTTCCAAAGGGAATAGGAATCCTCATGTTTTGCAATAGCAACCTAAAGAGGTATTGATCTTGGGGCTGCCCTACTGCTTTTCCTTGAGCATTTCTCACTTGTAAACTTTGGTTACAATAAGCATTTAGCTTCTCTGATCCAGAACATAGAGCGAGCAGTTTCTCGCCTCTAATATTGCCAGTCACAACAAAATTAATAAAACCATTATAATCCAAAGAATTTAAAAACTTAACAATCGGTTGATCAGTTTGTTGTTTATTGACTGTCTGTTGCTTTTTAGATCTTTCCTCTTCCTCAGTAATTAATTTTCTTAAATCAGCCTGATTAACTTGACCAGTTCTAAAGATTTCACTCCAAATTTCTCGTTTTTTGTTTGCAGACTGACTAGCATACTTCGAAGACTGTAAAATTTTTCTCACCAGAGCAAAATTAGGATTTTCCATTTTTGCTCTTTCTTATCCTGCTTTTTAATTAAACTTAAAAGTTTAATTTCTTTTCTTTTTAATTTTTTTTTATTGGATGTATTTTCTGTTTTTTAGAAGAATCCCTTAGAGTAGAGCTTTTCTATTTGAACTCTTAACTCTTGAAGATCGCTTATCCATAAGTCTTCAGCCCAGACAGTCGAATAATAGGCAATTTGTTCTCTTAAAGTTCCGATTTCTTTTTCTAACTTTTTCAATCTTTCGGTGGTGACAATCTTCATGGGCATTAGGGTAAAATCGTCTCCATCACGTTTCTTATTGCAAGGATAGCCTTTAGCTTCCATTAAAGGAATGTAGTCGGATTTTTGCCTCTTCTCCAAAATAATTCTCTTGTTGAGAACATCGTCAATGAACATCCATCTTAAAGTCGCTAGTCTTAGATCTTTTTCTAAATCTCCTAACTTATGTTTTCTTCTTCTTTCGTAGACGTCTAATCGTTCGGGACACCACGCGCAAAGGATTTCGTGAATATAGTCATACTTAGTTGGAATTCCTTTAGTATCGATCAGAGTCATATTGGACATTGCAATTGTTCTAACTAGATGTAGCTTTTCATAGGTAGGCTCGTGCATTCCATATATTCTAAAATCTACATTGGGCATAACCGAATTGTTATCGAATGTTCTTAAGATTGCTTTCTCTGGTGTCTCGTCATAAACACCCTCTTCTTTAACTAGCCAAAGCTTGTAAGCCTCGATAGAAGTCTCTACCGGCAATTCTGTGACAAAAGTAACATGCATTTGACTTCTAAAAGACCCCAAATTCAAGAACTTCTCGTGAGGCTTATTTGCAATTCGTCTAATCTCGCCCTGGTATCCTCTCCACCAAGGAATTAATTCTGGTTTATTTGCGATGTCGATAACTAGTTCATTCAACGGAATATCTCTCTTACTCTTCTTTTCGATAATCCAAGAAATTATCCAATCACAGACTGTGAAGGGATTATGAGGAGGGATATTGGTACTCCAACCAGTTGCAATACCAAGAGTTCTATTAACTATACACATCGGAATAACCGGATACATTACTTCAGGCTCGATCGGTTCACCTTCATCGTATAAGATATTCATTAAAGGAAAATCTTCCTTTCTATAAATGTAATGAGCGATTGGATGAAGATTGACTTTCAAATACCTTGGAGGAGAAGCATCTTTTCCTTTTAATCGACGATCACCAGCATTTCCATCAATATCTACGAGATTCAAATTGTTTGGCCCAGTTAAATAATTTTGTCCCATTCCGATGATACTATCATAGAGGGCCGTGTCTCCTAGATGATAACCAGCCTTTTCCATTACAAAACCGGCGAATTGAATCAGCTTAATATGTTTCTTTTTCTCTGATCCTCCAAATTTCAGAAACATTGCATAAAGAATCTTTCGATGGACATTTTTCATTCCATCCATTAAGTAAGGGATTGCTCTGGTGACCGTAGTCTTACAGAAAGCTCTAAATTCTTCTTGAAAGAAGTCAGTAATAGGCCGAGGGTTAGTATAATTAGGCTGACTATTAATGTCATAAGAAGATATCCATTGTTTTCTCTCATCAGTCATTTTCTTATCAAATGCTAATTTAAGCATGTCATCGGTTTGAGGGTCAACGGCGTAAGTAATAATAGTAGGAGCAACGAAAAGGTCTTGGAGAATTTGATCCTTGGTGGCGGTCCACGATCCCAATCCCTTCTTATAGTCAATTTCCCAATCTTTCAATTCTTCTGGTGTTTGAGTCTTTTGCCAATTTAAGAATTGTTTGTGATAGTAGAATTTTAAGACTTGATGTGTTTTCTTATTCTTAGCAATGACAATTGGAGTTAGAAGAGCCAGAGTAAATTGAAATGGAGCAATTGATCGCAAATAAGTAAAAATAAACTTAATACCTAGGCCTTGAATATGTTGCCCATCATCATCGGCATCGGTCATAAACATGATCTTGCCATAACGCAGTTTGTTAAAATTCTCTGGTTTGGTGTAATCAACACCCTTTTCTGCTTTTAAAATTTCCATAATATCACACAATTCTTGATTGGCATCGACCTTTTCTTCAGTGTGACGATCAACATTAATGAATTTTCCTCTCAAAGGATAAACACCGTTGTACTGACATCCTCCAGGAAGATACTTGTTGCCATTCAAAGCCAACGTGCAACCGGTTTCTCCCTCAGTCAAAATAAGAGTACACTTCCAAGACTCTCCGTTAATACCAGCCATTGTAGCATCATGAAGTTTCTTAACTCTCGCTTTTTGTTTCTTCTTGTTAATTTCCGACTTGGTCTTTAGAGCAAATTTCTTCTTGAGCTCCTCGTCGAGGCCGTCCCATTTAAGAATATCAGTCTGAACTTTCTTGGGGAGATTAATTTTTGGTTTAGGCTTTACCAACTTTCGCTTGATTTGAGAATCAAAGCTTGGCTTATCTAACTTACATCTGAGTAGTAGGCCGACATGAGGCTTAATATGGACAATGGTGACCTTCTTCTTGTGTTCCTTTTCGAACTTTTCTGCCAGCTTTTCAAAAATCACTCTGATATACTCGTTGATATGCTCACCTTGGTGAACAGGAACTCCATTGACGAAGCCGATTTGAAAACCCTTATTAGGCATATCGGCAATAATAAATTCGTCATTCCCGTCGGGACTCTTCCAATAAATTTGTTTTCGAAGAGGATTCTTTGTTTCCATGTGAGCTTCGAAGAATGTTTCAGCAGAGCGGTAATCGAGATCGATTCCGTTGAATCTAGTAACAACTTGAGCTGCATAAGACATCTGCATAGTTCTAGCCAGATAATAACCTTGCATCGACTCTAAGAAAGCTGGAGCAACATTAACACCTTCATAGAAATAAGGAAAGTCGGGAACAAACGTAATTTCAGTAAAACCAGGACCAACATAGCTTTCGATAAGAGGTTCAGAAACGTTAAGCATTCCATTCTGCCAGATTTGAGTATACTTCAAGTGCTTATCCGGATCTCCTATTACTACTTTGAAAACAATACTAAAGATATTAGTTAACTTAATACCGTAGCCGTTTCTGCCAATCTTGTATCGATCAATCGAGTCATTATAGTTATCGGAAGTAAGAAGAACACCAAAGATCATATGAGGAGTCCAAATCTTTTCTTTATGATGAATAACTACCGGGATATGTTTACCATAGTTCCGAAGACAAATCGAATTTTGAGTCATTTCAATTTCTGGAATCCCTGGATCAATTCCTTCCACTCTCGATCGTTCGATATTATCAGAAATGTTATCGAAGCCTTCTTTAGAGATACCTATGATTGCTGGAGAAATTTGAGCACTAGCGTTATAAATCTTAATAGGAACAAAATCGGTTGCTGCGTTCTTCGCTAGTTCTGCATACCAAATCGATTCGTTGGCAATTCCTGCAGGAGAACCAATATAGGTATCAGGTCTTAAACGAATCTGATCTCGATGGGACAATCGTTCATATTGTTCTCCACCAAATTCTGCTTGGAATCCTTGAGGCGCCATCTGAAAGATTGGATTGTTGTTGGCCATTTGTTCTGGCGAAGGTTGTCGATGATCAGAAGCTTGAGAAGGAGTCGTTTGATAACCATGACCGAAGATTGGATCCATCTTCTCTTCCTAAAACTAAAAATATGAAATTGCTTTGGCAAAACTTTCCTTTCAACTTTTTTCTTCTTTTTTGTCCAAAGAAAAAATATCATTTTTGGCCGAAAGATCGAGTAAAATCGGAATACTTTTTAGTAGCAATTTTTAAATAGATTTAATAAAAGGTTTTTATCTAGGATCCTTCTCCGAAAGTTCTAAAAATTAGTTAGTTTTTAGAACGTAAATGCTAGTAAATTTCATTTAACAAAGTTATAATCGAATAACAATAGTGAAATTTACAAAACAATTTAAAGTTAGGCTTTAAATCGAAATTAAAATATTAACTTATGGAGCCCTAATAAACATTAAACTACGAGGTGTACCGCAGATTTGCATAATATTGTCTAACCCTTCAACTACAATCGGTTGGTCTGAAAAGAAAATTGTTCCACGATCAAACTGAATGTGATTATTATCTCCAAAAACTAGAACTCGCCCTTGATCGTTTAAACAGATTGAAAATAGTCCTACCGCACAAATTTGAATAATGTTGCTTAAGTAAGGATTTAAAACTGGTATTAATTCTCTAACGCTTTTATTATATAAACCGAGTTGTCCAAAAGCATTACCACCAAAAACCCAAACTCTTCCTTGATTATCCAAACAAAGGGAATGATTTTCACCTGAGCTAACTTCAACAATATTTTCTAAACCAGGAATGAGAACTGGGATATTTCTATCATTTCTATCACCTAAGCCTAATTGTCCATTGCCGTTAGATCCAAAAGACCAAACTTTTCCTCTGTTATCTAAACAAAGCGAATGAGAGCTTCCAGCACTGATCTTGGAAATCTGGTTAAGATTTGGAATTATAGTTGGGAATAGTCTATTATTATTGTCGCCTAAACCGAGTTGTCCAGATTGATTATTAGCTCCAAAACTCCAAACTCTTCCCTGATCATCTAAACATAAACTAAAACTACCTCCACCACTAACATGAACTACGTTATTTAAAGTTTTAATCAAAGCTGGAAAGAAACTATTATAACTGTCTCCTGAACCTAGTTGTCCAATATCACCCCTTCCAAAACTCCAAACTTTTCCTTGATTATCTAAACAGAGAGAATGAGAATGACCACAACTAATTTCAATAATATTATTAAAATCTGTAATTAAACTTGGAAGATATTTATTATTACTATCTCCTGAGCCTAATTCACCGGAAAACCCGCTTCCAAAACTCCAAACTCTTCCCTTACTATCTAAACAAAGAGTATGTTCATATCCCATACTAATTTGAATAATATTCATGAGACGAGGATTTATAGTAGTAGGCGCAAAAACATCCATAACTGTTTTTCCTAAGCCTAATTTTCCCTGATAATTATCTCCATAAACCCAAACATCTCCTCCCACGATTTTATCATAATAAGTTTTTCGAGGGGTTCTTCCAGGAAAAATTGGAATTCGTTCTTTTTCCAATAACAGTCTAAAGAGATATTGATCCCTTAATCCACCAACAGATATACCTTGACCATTCATCAGTTGAAAACCTCGATTACAATACTCATTTAACTTCTTTGAGCTACTACATAGGGTGATTAACTTTTTACCTCTAATGTTGCCGGTCAGAATAAAAGTTAAGAAAGTATTATAATCTAATGAATTTAGAAGCTGAGCAAGACGCTCATTTTCTTGTTTAACTTTTTGTTTGTCGGCTTCTTCACTGATTATTCTACTTAGATCTTCTCTAGTAATTTCTCCTGTTAGTAAAACCTCATTTAAAATAGCTTGTTGATCTTCAATAGTTTTAGAAAGAAAAATAGGAGATTGTAAAATTTTTCTCAACAGGGTTGAAGCTTTACTTTCCATAATCTAACAATTTTTTATTTTTGTTGTGATAAAAACTTTTAAACAAATTTCACCAAATAAAAAAGATGTCGATTGGGCGAGAAGAAGCAGAAAAAATCATTAAAGATTTCAATTCTATTGCTCCAATAAAAGGAAAACCAGTTTCTAATAGTAAAAATACTCAAGAGAAAACTGAAGTTAAAAGCGGCAAAGGAGAGCATAAAGACGATGAAGAAAAGAAATCCAATAAGGATGGTAAGAAAACGTCTAATATGAAACTCATTGTTATTATTACTGTTATTATTGTTATTCTTATTATAGGAATTTATGTTTATATGTATCCTGGTCCCAAAGGTAAGCTATTAAAGAAAACTCAAACCCCTCCAGCCAATAATCCACCACCTGCTCAAACTGCTTCTCAGTAGCTGAAGCAAATATATCAATTCTGAAATTAAAGACAAGGCGAGATAACAGAGAGATCATTATTTAAACAATATTTTTATTTTGAAAAATAAAAAGAAATGTAACAAACTTTACAAATTGGAGAAAGAATTGTGGTAAATTTACTCAAAGAGATAAAAAAGAGAAATTTTATTTTTCTGAAAAGAAAAATAAAAATAACAAGAGTTCAAATTCTAAATTGATGGTAGATTTGAATGGAAGAAGACTATGGTGAACCTTTGACAGATGCCGATATTTCCAGGATCTTTGAAGGCGTTCATGTAGTAAGACCTAAAGACTTAGATGAAAAGTTATTTACTAGCGTTCTTGAGAATATTGGAGCAATTCGAATTGCTGAAATCAAAGGAATCGAAGATCGACCACTCGTAAAAGATTGGTTGTTGGCAAGAGAGCAAAATGAAACAACTAGAGCAGCGAGGTTGGGAATTAAAATCGATCGTGCCGAACAGCAAGAGAAATTCTTTCCATCTGCTTATGATGACGCTCTTCCTAAATTTTATACTCCAGCCGAAAAGGAAGAGATTATTAAGCGTTGGATTGCTATCTTAAGCGACGAGATGAATGTTATTTTCGATATTACAAAGATTCAAAGACAAAGAAATCAGTCGTCTGAGAGGAAACCAAAAGCTAAAGCCGAGCAAGAATCAGAAATTTTTGCGGGAGGAGTTGATGATAGTCTTTTGGAAGAGCTTCCTTTATCGGAAACAATGATTATGAGAGCCTTAGATTCTCTTGATTATTCTTTATTTTACCAAGGAGATCAAGAGAATAATCGAATGGATGAAAATGTTGCAAGGACTGCTAATAGCGCTCTCAAAAGAACCTATGAGAATCAATTGAGAAATATTTTAATCAGACCAACCAGGGCCGAAAAATACATCGAGCTTTTCCAGTTAAGATTCTTAAGAGCATTGGCGTTACCTGGAAAATATGCCGGTAATATTGCTGCTTCTAGTTTCGGAGAATCCGCTACTCAGCAATCTTTGAATACTTTCCACTTTGCTGGTGATAAGAATGCAAGAAAACAAGTAAATGGTTTCGCCAAGTTTGAATCGATCATTGGAGCAAGTGAAAACCCTGCTCATCCTACCGTAACGATTTTTCTTAAACCTATAACAATCTTGGATGATGGATCATACAAACAACAAACTTTAAATGGTGAACAAATGAGAGTTAGAATTCCAGATTTCCAAGAAACTAAACTTTCTGATATTATTGAAGACTACAGAATCTTGGGAGATCAAAGGGGATTACCAAAACCTCCAAGATGGGAGAAAGTAAACGATGTGATTAGAGGGGTTAACGAAAATCAAATGTACCCAGACAATGATCGTCGCAGAATCAATAGAAAGAGTTCTAAGTTCAATTCTCAGGATCACCAAGGCCCAAGAATTTTAGAGATTAAATTCAAAATTGAAGAATTATACTTTAGAAGAATCTCTTTGGGCCAAATCGCAGAAGCAATCGAAGAGATCAGTAGCAAAGTTAGAGTTGTAACTTCCAGTATTGATATTGGCTTGATTTATGTTTTCTATGAATTTTCTAGTATTACTCAAGAAGTTCCACAATCAGCAGTAGAAACTTTGCCGGAACAAGCTCATAGCGATTCCTTTACTTTCTTTCTGAAGAAAGTGTATTATCCCAGTATTCAGAGTTTGCAGATTGGAGGAATTTGGGGTATCGATTATATATCAGTTAGAAATTATTCAATTCCTAAAGCTCTCGACGATTTCAATTCAATTTATAATAAGGATCAGAAGAGAATGTATGTTAAATTTAAGAATAATGAAGTATATTATTGGGGATTAAGTCCTGAAGTTTTAACTAAATTTATTGGAACAAAGATGAGAAGATTTATGCCTAGGGGTTTAGATAAGGGTTTCAAGTTAAACATCAGCGTTGACCAAGAGGGAACGATTTTTAGTTTCTCGATCGATGGTTTAGAATGGTATGACTACACCGATAATCAAGTTAAGCCTTTACTAAGGAAGGAGGTTTGGGAAGAGTTGCAAAATAAAACTAGGATTCCAATTTATGAGTTATTACTTCATCCTCCAGGCGGTCGTTATGTTGTAGGTTCAGGTCTAAAAGGAGAAGGTATTTATGATGATTTGGACAAGATTCATAATGCAGAAAATGTAGTTAAAACACCAACCAATCCTTTAGCGGCGTTAGGAACGATCTCTTCTAATTTTTCTCAACAAGTTCCATTACTTCAACAACCATTTTTAGGATTTCAACCAACTCTAGGCTTTCAACAACCGATTCTTCAATCACAACAACCATTGCCCACTAATATTGGATTAAATCAGATGAACATCATTTCTGGTTTTTCGGCAATGGCTTTGAGTGGATCAGATACCATTGTACCAACAGTATCAAGAGTCGAAGTTAATACTATTGTATTAGATTTTGATCCTGATAAAATGAACGATTTGGGATTTGATCTGGCCAGTGTAGCAAAAGTTTTGGAGGGAGTCTTTTCTGATGGTAATAGAATGGTAGATACAAGTATTGATCAAGACAATTATAAAATTTTGATTAGAGGAATTAACCCTTCTGATATGGATCTTGAAGCTTTTGTCGAAAAACAATTGAAAGAGGTATACGATATTTCCGACACTATCGATGAAGCCAGTTTAAGATGGTATTTTGAGGCTGAAGGGAATAACCTGTTTCAAATTCTTTCTCATCCTGACGTTGACGCCCGTTATACTAGAAGCGATAATCCAGTTGAAATCTTCAGAACTTTAGGAGTAGAGGCTTGCCGATCGATTTTGATTAAAGAAATTGCAGAAAACGTTAAATCCGACATGAATCCAGTTCATATTGAACTTTTAGTTGATTCAATGACTTTTAGGGCTCTCGACGATAAGCCAATTGCTCAAAATAGAAATGGCCTCAATAAACGTCACGCTGAGTTTATTGGACGAGCTTTTGAGAAAACTGTTAACGTTTTTATGGAGGCAGGGTTAGGAGAAATCGATAACTTAAGGAGTTTTCCTTCAAAGATCATGTGGGGTAGTTTGAAGGATCAAGGTGTTTTGGCTGAAGATAGCCGAATAAGAAATCTACAGAAAGGTCTTCCCCTTGATTCCATCTTCAAAGACATGGACATTTTCGGTCTCGATTTCCCTCCAGAAAAGAGGATTCAACAACCAGTTTTAGGAGAGCTTGTTGAAATTAAGGCAGAATCGATCCAACTTTTAGCACCAGCCACTAAAAAGATCGAAACTAAAGAAGTTAAAATTCCAGTTAGAGCAACCGCAACTGCTGGTGGTCTTGGAACAATGGCTCCGAAGGCTGATCGTCGCAAACTTCTCAAGAAAAAGTAATACATCAGCTAAAAGTTATAAGTAACTCAAAAATTTATTGATTAACAAATCAATAAATAAATAAGATTTAAACTCATTACAAATTAAAAATAAAACAATCTAAATTATAGAAAAATAGATAGAAAAAGAATGAGAAGAGCTAATGGAGCTAGAGGATCTGTTAAGCCTAATACTCCAATGAAACAGAGAGCAGTGTGGGATAACAGTTATCAACCAGCTAATGCAGGTGTTTATAGACATAAAGTCCACGCTGATGCTGTAATGAAAGCAGGAGATAAGCCTGAAAATTCGATTACAAATGTTCCCTGGGGAGGAGATCCATTTGCTGGAGATGTAACCGCCCTTAGACAGGAAGTTATTTTGAGACCCACTAAACAACAGCTCGATTTGGGTACTAGAATCAAAAGAAATCCTACAAATATTCAAGCTGGTATTACTGGAGTAGGACAAGTTCAACCTGACAAAACAGGTATCAGGTTTAAAGCTAAAAATCAAAGTACAGTAGGAGTAAGTGCATCCAGTACTGCTGATATAAAAGCTCCTCAAACTGTCCCTATTCTACCTAAAAACTCTCAGAAAGATAATCTTGCTCTTCAACCAGGAGTGAGGTCAGAATACCTTGAAAGGGTTGATCCAGATTCAACCTATAATCCAACAAATTCTAGGTCAAGGCAAGAATATGTTTCATCTTACGCCGAAGCATTACCAAATCATCAAGATTTTACGCCAGTTTATCCCGAGGAGTTTCAACCAAGCAAAAAGGTAACAGTTGAGCCTGAAGACTATGATGCCGGTTATATTTATAACGTCAATGCAAAATCCGAGTATGATCACCAAAGATCTAAAGGACAACATGGAAAAGATACTACGCCCTTATATGCTCATGCTAACCATGAGACTTCTTTTGTACATCATGATAGTAATTTCGGACAAAATAAAAGAAGTCAAAATAATGCAGACTCTTATTATGCTAACGCCCAATACGAAGATGATGGTCATTCTTTTGATAATAATTCTCATATTCAACATAGAAGACATCAAGCTCAAAATAGTGGTATTAATTCTATTCCAGAACACCAAGTAGAAGATGATTATTATTATGAACCTCAAAAACCAAAATATAGTCAGCCGGAACTGAAAGGAATGAAAGCTCAAAAACAGGGACAGCAAACCGTTAATGATTATTATGGTGATGGACAAGGTAAACAACAAAATAAAAGACATCAGAATAATGTAAATGGTTTACAAGCTCAAAAATATGACGATAAAGAGGTTAACGATCACCAGTATCAAGCTGAAAAACAAAAAAGAAAAGGACAATCTAATATTAGTGGCCGGCAAGCTAATAAGTATGATGATAAAGAAGTTAACGATCACCAGTATCAAGCTGAAAAACAAAAGCGAAAAGAACAAACTAATATTAGCGGTCATCAAGCTAACAAACATGATGACTATTACGTTAATGATAACGGGCAGTATAATAGTGAGAAACAATCTAAAAAGACTCAAACTAATATGAGTAATAGACATGCTAATAAATATGATGATAAAGAAGTCCATGATAACCAATATCCTGTTGAAAAACAGAGTAGAAAAGAACAAGTAGAAGTTAGTAACAGACATGCTAATAGACACGAACATCAAAACGTTAATGACAATGAAAGTGAAGTTTCTCAACAACATAGAAGATATAATGCTTCTGTTAGTAATTTGAAATCTGAACAAAACAATCAGCAGTTTGTGTATGATAATGACCATAATCATCATATACCCCAGACCAGAAAAGAACAAAGTAAAGTTGAAAATATCAGAGCTGAAGTTGATAATTCACAAGTTACTAAAAGTATTCCCCAAGAAAGAGAAATAAAGAAAAGTACAAGAAAATACCAAGCAGGAGTTTCGGCTTCCAAACCAATTAACAGGATAGATAATATGGTATCCAACGTTTCTGAAGTACAAGAAGTTAAGCAAGAAAAGAAACATCAAGCTACACCAGAAGAGACTAAAGCCCATGCGCAAGTCGAGCAAGATGTTCGTTCCGAAGCACCAAACATGAAATTTACTCAAAAGAAAGAAACTCTTACTAATCGTCCAATAATAAATACTAAAATAATAACTGGAGATAGCAATGTAAGAATTCAAGCCGCATTGGAAAAAGCCAGAAAGCAACAATCATCTCATCCTGTAAGCGAAAAAGCTAATCCAGAATTGATAGAGATTAGGAGATTAGATCCTGAAGATAATAAACAGAATGTTACTAGATCGGCTAAGCCTGAACAAACCTCCGCTAATTATAATACTGTAAACGTTGAACCTAAAATCGAAAAAGTTGAATCACAACGAAGACAATATTCTGCTCAACCAATCAGTTCTTCGACCACTCCAAACTTTAATGATGGAAAGAATGAACAAGATCGCAATTTAGTTACTCAACATGTTCAACATTCTGCTAAACCGATAGAATCGACCGCTAATGAAAGACTTTATGATAACAACAAAATCGAAGAGCATGATGCTACATCAATTACAGAAGCAAAAGGAACTAAATATAAACATGATGTTGTAGATCAAGCTCAAATAAACGTTGAATCTAATTCTAATGAAATTAAAAGAGACGGATTAGAAAGAGATAGAAACGATCTAAGCCAAATCGAAACTAAGAAACATTTAGCCAGGAGCGACGCTATTGGAACCCAATCCGCACTAGAAATAAAACAAGATAATAGGGGAAATATTGTTGCCGATATTAGTCAAACTCAAAATAGAAGGGAACCAATCATCCAACAAGAAGCCAAATCCGGCGCTAACAAAACAATCAAGATAGATAACGAGGCTAAATTTGCTAGTATTCTTTCGATAAAATCTCCACCACAAGAAAGGAAACTTCCGGCCCAAACTGCTTTCAAGCGACTGGGAGATTTCTAAAATTCAATTAGAAAAATAAGGGAAAATAAAAACAATTTTGAAATTTTTTTAAATTTCAAAACAAAAAGAAAAGATGAATGTTAACGAGGAAAGATTCTCAGGCGAAATTGATTATAATAGCGATCTCAATCTTTCCGATGATGAAATAGAAGATGATGATGAAGAAACTAATACTCCTACTCAAACAATGGAGCAATTCGATCAAGGACAATTTGATAATGTTAACGGAGTAATGGTTCCTCGACCAATTGATATTCCTTTCGAAGGCTTTACTCATACTCTGCCTGGAATGGAATCAATTGTGAAACAAGAAGGGATTGTTCCTCCTATTCAAACCAGGCAGATGACTCCAGCAGATATAAGGTTGTTTGTTGCTAACTTAGTAATACAATACGGGGCACCAAAGGATGAAAATGTCACTATTCGTTTCATTGTTGGTCGTAATGAGATAAATAAAAATCCTGGACGAGGACCAGGTGAAATTGATGTCATTCCTGGAGTTAAGAAAGGTGTTTCAGTAACAGATAATCCAAATAAAAGAAATTGGACTCAACTCAAAGACTTTAGTAAAAGGTACAATTGGAGACATATCCTTTCTGATGATTTTCAGGGTGATTATAAATATCGAGAAGGTACTCCCTTTGTTTTAGATGGACAAGAATGGAAAACTGTTACCCATTACTTGCTCGGAATGTTATATTCTGGAACACCGGCTTATTCGATCCTCTACTCTGTAGAATCGAGAGAAAATCAGAATGGCTTTTGGGGAGATGTTAGAGCAGCAGAAAGAGAGCATTTTAATAATACTCGAAGCGGCCTCTATCCTATAGATTTAGACTTCCCTCAAAAAATAGAGGGATATTTGAAGAAAGCCTATCTTGCCAAATTTACTCAAAATCCTGTCGCCAAACAAGCTCTGCTTTTGACTCAAGATGCGGTTATTGCTAAAAGAGCGGCAGAAGAGAAGATTTTAGATCTACCCCTTTATGGTGTAATTAGACAATTTATTAAAGAGAACCCTAAATTAATTTACAGAGGAGATAATAGCGTTGAACAAGAAGTTGATCGATTGCCGGTTATTTCTAATGCTGAGGAATTGAATACATTGGAAAACGGGCAAACTAAAATTCACGTTTCCCCATCCTTAAAATCGCTCATTCCGAATGTTCAAGTTGAACCGATCGAAATTGAAGAACAATCTTGTATTATTTACCTCGGAGTTGGTGCTTATAATGTAGATTTAGGCAGACTTGGTAATATTTACGGACAGCCTCGATTTGTCAGGCGACACGTTTATGGCCTCGAAAGAATTGGAGATAACCTCAATCAAAAAGTTATGATAGCGATTCAATCCACCGTTACATCTATCCAACTAGAATACATTACTTTTGATATTAAACTCCAAAGTAGTGACGAGAATATTGCCAGAGAAATAGATGTAAATCTATATTTACAACCAATTCAAGATCAAACTCTTAAGTTTAGTCTTTTCATTGTATCGGCCGTTAAGGATAATGCTGTTTTAGATCTCTTGAGAAGCTTAATGAATATTCAAGTTAACATTTCTGCCCTGGAGTAGTATCATTTCAAAAAAATTAGACAACTTGTCTAATTTAAAATTTTGATGTTATGGTCCACTAATACATAGAGCATGACCATATCCAGCGCTAATTTGAACAACGTTATTAAGAGAAGGATTTAAAATCGGTATATTTTTATCATTACCGTTCAAACCTAAACGTTTACAGGAATTTTTTCCAAAAGACCACACTTTACCTTTATCATCTAAACATAATGAGTAATCATCTCCGACGCTGACTTGAATGATGTTTTCAAGAGTAGAAATTAAAGTTGGAATATTTCTATTATTATTATCCCCTAATCCCAATTGACCAAATTTATTATATCCGAAACTCCAAACTCTTCCTTGATTATCTAAACAAAGAGAGTGATAAGTTCCGGCACTGATTTGAACGATTTTAGGCAAATCAGATATTAAAGTAGGAGTTTCTCTTCTTTTATTATCTCCTAAGCCTAATTGTCCTGATTCATTGTTACCAAAAGTCCAAATTCTTCCTTGATCATCTAAACAAAGAGAATACCCAGCACCACAACTAACTTGAATAATATTGTTTAAATTTGGAATAATTGTTGGTTTAGCCATATTATGATCTTGTAATCCTAACTCACTATAACGATTAGATCCAAATGCCCAAACTTGACCATCTTTATTTAAACAAAGTGCATGTTGGCTTTTACAACTAATTTGAATGATATTTGTCATACTATAAAGCAAAATAGGAGTATCTATTAAATAATCATTACTAAAACTTAATTGTCCAATTGTGTTACGTCCAAAAGAACATACTTGTCCTTGATTATTTAAACATAATGTATATTCTTCTCCACAACTAATTTGAACAATATCTTCTAAATACGGATTCAAATTAGGAGAAGCATCTATATAATTGTTTCCTAAACCCAATTGACTTTGATCATTATTTCCACATCCCCAAACTCTTCCTTGATTATCTAAACACATAGAGTGAGAATATCCACAACTAGCTTGAACGATTCTATTCATATTAGGAATCAATGTTGGTAACATTTTCTTAGGTAATGTTGGATCTGATGTTAATTCCCCGGTTCTATTATTACCAAAACCCCAAACTTGCCCTCCGATAGTTCTTTCAATATAGGTTTGTTTTGGAGTCTTTCCAAAAGGGATTGTAATATACATTTTAGCCAACAGTAACCTAAAAATATGTTCAGTCTTTGGTGGACCTACTTGATTTCCTTGACTATTCGTTAAATGAAGTTTTTTATCGCCATACTCTCTAAATCTTTTCGATGTATTGCAGAAATAAATTAAATCCTTTCCTCTGATTTGACCTCTCAGAACCAGATTTAAAAAGGAATCGTAGTAGAGTCGATTAAAATTGAATGCAATAATAGGAATTTCGTCATCGACAATCCTATCTTCGATATTTTCTGACTTGTGCTTCTTCCTTTCACTATCCATTTTTTAATTGTCTGAATAAGGAGTAATTTTAGTTTCTTTTTAAAAATTTTATTTAAAATTATTTTTACTATTTATTATCGCGTTAAAAAATTTTAATCTCTATACGGTCCAATAGTAATAACATAATTAAAAATTTTATTTAAATAGAAACGATAGATTTAAATTTATGGTTGGAAGACTTTAAAACAATACCGGGTTATGGATTTGAAAATTCAATCAAATTTTCAAAAGAGAACCAATCAAATCACAATTTTTTATTTCGAAATTCAATTTTTATTTAGTAGGCCACCAATCGTTGATCAGTTTTTTATAATGGAGGCAGCAGAAAACAGAAAAATTTGGCTTAAAAACCTGCTTTTTTCATTTTTATTTTCAGTTTTAAAAACAAACCAGTCTTAAAAATTCACTCAACTGAATCTTTTATACCGGGCATTTTTGATAAAAATCCAAGATAAGGTCATTTTAATAAATTAATTCCAAATGACTACTCGAAAAAGAAAAGAACCAATTCATCGAATTTTTTATTTGTGTAGTAACTTTACACCAGACGAAGCATGGTCAGGATTTTTAAAAGATTGTTCATTTGGAAAATTCCCGAAAGGAGTAAAATTTGAAGATGGAGCAATAAAGTGTACAAGAAAAGGTCATGCTTTCGTCCAATACATTCCTGCTGACATAGAAAAAGCTTTTGAGGTTATTTTGAGTGTTTTTAGAGATAAACTCAATATAAAAACATCCAAAGAAAAGAAAAGTGCTTCAATCCGATTTGATAAAGTTCGAGAGGAATCTCGAATTAAAATCTGGAAACAGGCCACCACAATCGCATTAAAACTCGCGCTTTTGAAACATTTTGCTGAGAGATTTGCTCTTGAAAACTTTCTATCAGAAAACGAGCAAAGAGAACTCCTAATTCTCTTGAACCTTGGAATCTCAACAAAGATTATCCAAGCTGAACATATTAATATGGTAGATGGTAATATCATAAATATTACTGGTTTATCTTTTAATTCTAGCACAAGAGAATTATCTCTCCGAGGATATTCTCGCGTAGCACCTCAAGCCTTGCATGAAATACCGATTAATTATACTCCAGTTAAGCAAGAGAACTATGAAAAATTGTACGTCGATGTTCTCGAATACCACGCCTTAAAAGCATCTAAGTTAGGCTTAAAAGGCACAGTCCTCACCCAACTCCCACAAACCTTCGAACCAGAAGATGAGTTCTAAGTATGTCTAATTTGACAAACTTTGATCGTAACCCTCTCCATGATTTAAATCATGGACACCCCGATCGTCCCTCGATCGGTTCCTCTTTTTAAACCTTTTCTCAAACTCTTTCCTTTTTGATCCCCTCGAACCTCTTTGAACCGTTGATTTTGAATGATTGATTTCAGCTTTTTGACAACTCTTTCCAAATCCTTCTAAATTTGGAATATTCCGTCATAAAATCGATTTGATTAACATCTCCTATTTATCAATTAAAAATAAGCTAAGATATAAATGGCTTACAATTTGGTCAGTTCTGAACTGGACTACTTCCTTTATTTTAGTGAAGGAATTAGATTAGTGATTGAAGAAAGGAAGAAATTATGCCTGTATCATGATCCTAATCATGATTTGAAATTATGGCCGATATCTTCTAAAGATTTAGTTCGATTGATATTTAAATTAGCTGAGTGGAAAGTTGAGGAGGTAACTTTTAAAAATTATCAATTTTATCGAAACGGTATAGAAGAACTAAAAGAAGCTACAAGAGATTTATCTTCAATACATGTTAAGTCTATTAAATTTGTAAACTGTTTAAATCCCCAAGGAATATTGTTTTACATTATTCATCATAAAGTATGGGGAGTAAATTTAAGAGAGGTTATTGTAGAAAAACCTATCATTAATAATTTCAATCTAGAATTGAAGGAAATGTTCTCGGTTTGGCTTATTTGGAATAAAAGGATTAGAAAAATTAGCTATGAAGGTGAACAAGATGAAATCACTAATATAGAAATCTATGATGAAAAACAAATGGCAAGTTATAGAAAATTCAACAGAAGAAGGATTGATATGATTGAAAGAAACCAAAGGGGATATAATTTATGTCAACAAGCATGTTACACCCTTCTATTAATTTGGAGATTTAGAGAATCAGATTTGGATATTCTAGCTGATAAAAATTTGTTGTTGAAAATCGTCAAATTACTTTGGGATACTCGCTATGACACAATAGAGTGGTTTATAGATAAAATAGCAAAAAGGAATATGTGGTATGATATCATCTTATAATATCATTTTATAATATTTGGTATATAATATCATGATTTCTTATTCGGTTTTGGGATTTTCATCTTCTTCATTAGAGTAACTATTATGGGTAGCTTGTTCAACATTACTTCTGTTTCTTTTTATTAAAATATCTAATCCCATTTGAAACATCTTACGATTAATTTTAAATCTTTCTATAAAATTTAGACCAACATAGGCAAGAATAGCTAAAAAACATAGATATTCAGTGACGTACCAAATAAAATTTCCAACTCCCATCACCTATTTTTATTATCTCTTATTATCTTTTCTGTCTGTTTATTCGTTTTTAAAGGTTTTAAGATAAAAAAGAAATTGTTTAAATTAAAAATGGAAAAGGCTAAATTTGAGAGAGATAGAAAAGAATTGGTATTGATCAGAGCTAGTAAGCTCTGTTATGGTTTAGATCAAAAGAAAATTAGACAGGTAAAACATCTTAAAGCTAAAATTAAAGACTTAATTACAAATGGTAATGATCTAAACTTTAATAGGAAAAGCTCTTCTTACAACACCCATCATGTAAAGCTATTTTCAGCCAATGAACAACTTGATGCTCTATTTTGTCTTTATGATAGCTCGTTCTTGATTCCAGAACTTAACAGTCAGCTAGTTAAAAACAAACTCGATAGAATTTATAATGATGTAGTAGTTGTTGGTGATGATGATCTTGTTATCAAGGTTAGTTCTTTAGAGATTTGTAGGATTGAAAATGGTTTGAATCGAGATAAAGAAGATTGTCAGAATGAACAAGATCTATTACATGAATACTTTGTTGGATCTATTGTTACTAATAGCTTACGAATAATGGTTCCAAATTTTCATTTACTTTATGCTGGATTTAAACTTAATAGTTCTAAACAGATAGAATGCGATGCGACTGAAAAAGAAGAGTGTCTAGGGAGTTGTCCTTGCGACACTAATCAAGTTGTTGATTACTTGCTTTATGAAAGGATTGATGGAATTACCATTACCGAAGCATTAAAATTTTGTGGCTTAAAGGATTACCTATCTTGGCTGACTCAAATTTTATTATCATTAGAGCTGGGTCAAATTGAATTTGGTTTCGTTCACAATAACCTTCATACTGATAATGTTTACATCAGAAAGCTTGATGATAATCACGATATAATTTGGTTAAATCCAAAACTAGTGACGAGAGACGATATAGAAAAAGCAAGGAAAAAGACTTGCTATGTAAAATATTATCATGATAATACTATTTATTACGTAAAATCTAAATCGGTGGCAACAATAATAAATTATGACTTAGCTCACGTCAGAGTTCCTTTTTATACTCATGAAAAAGGAGATATAATAGAGAAGGTTGAAGATTTCGGTCCAATTGGTTATGAAGATAAAGGGATTTATGAAAAAGATTTTAATCGTATTAAAGATAGCTATAAATTGATTATGTGGACTCTCAAAATTCTTCTGGAATTCAATAGAGAATTATTTGATCAAGTAAAGAAGATTGGTAAAATCTTCGGATTTGTTTATCAACATGAATTGTTGAAAGTTTTAAATAATGAAAAAGAATTTAATCTAAGTGGAAGTGATCTAGTAATTAAAGACCTTATTAATTTTATAAAACAAGAATTTCCTCAAATGAAAGACATCCTAGTTCCAGCAAAAGAATTTTCAACTATTCCAAGATTAATAAAGTCAGATAGTACGGGAAGCTTAGAAATTCTTAATAATCAAAGGGTAGCCATTAGTTTAGGAGAATTCCTAGATTTTTTCCCTAATTTAGAAACTATTATGGGAAGATATGACGGTCTTTTGTTTTATGTTAATAGTATGAAGCGAAATGATTTAATTCCAGAATTAGAGCAATACGTCCAAACTGTTATGCGCGGTAAAAATTATTTACTAAACAGGGAACAAGAAACCAGAAAACGAGCAATTCAAGAAATTAATCGTCTGATTGTTATTCTAAATCAAGATATAATAAACAATGGTCAAATGAGTATTATAGATCGATGTAAATTAGCAAGAAAGAAGAAAATGATAGAGGCTAAGATTGAACTTCTTAATGATCAATTTCTTTGGATTAATAAGTTCAAAAGAAATTTCGTTCCCGACCCGAATAACTATCTAGATGATAGAATAATTGAAATGAAGGATTTTTAAAATCAAACTCCCCCCAGATCAATGAAAAATGAAAAATAAAAGTTTTTCATTTCAAAACAAAACTTTCCAGCTAAAGCTCTAAGCGATTAATCGATCGATTTAGGTCGTAGCTATTTTTGATTTTCTTTTTATATTTTTTATTCTTTGACGCCGATGGATTTCAGTACTTTGCTTGGAGTTCAAGCAACGCCGCAAGTCCAGATCCCAGTTGAGTTGCAACGACAGCCAGTTGCTCAACCCGCTCAAGTTCAACAGGCTCAGATTTCTCTTACAGGAGGAATTAGGGCTCCGACTCCAGTCTTTTTCTTGAGTGAGAAAGATCCCGCTACTGGTTACCTTTCGAACGATTGCTATTCTCCTTTCTTCGGCACCAATGGAGGTGAGAGGTACATTTCTGCTCAACAATATATTGCTCAAAAGAGAGCACGAGCCATGAAAGATTTTGAAACAGAAGATAAGATTATGGAGATTACTCTGACTGATGAACAAGCAAAGAATCCCGATGTGGTTAGTGAAACTATGAAGAAGATTAAGGATTTGGCCAACGAGGTTAAGAACTTCGACAAAGCTCTTTGGGACCAAGTGAAAGTTGGCGTATTTAGCCAAGGTCTATTCTATAAGTTTTCTCAAAATCCTGCTTTACTGCTCAGATTTATGGCAACGCAAAATGATTTATTGTTTTTCGCCGATGCGGACAAAGAATTGGGTATTGGCTTTGATGAGCCAAACGCTCGCCAAATTGCTGGTAGCCAATGGAATGTTACGATCTTTAGTGTTGACCAAATCGCCAAATTTTATGATCAGTATAGTATCAATTTGTTGGGAAAGGTTTTGATGGACGTTCGTCAGAAGTTTCGAGAATTCGGAATTCCACCATGGGCTGTCACCCTTTCTGAGGAAGCTAAAGCCGCCATTGCTAGACGCGCAGAACGAGCAGCCCAGCCTGTAGTAATTCAAAATAACAATAATGATGTTGTCCAAAAGGTTGAACCAGAGAAAGTAATACAGAAAAGCGTTGATGATTCCGCTGATTACCCTCCAATTAGGGTTCAAGTTGACGAAGATTCAAATCACCGTGAGGCAGAACACGAAGATACGTCTAGTCATTCTGAAGAGGATGTTCCAGTTGAGCCTCTCGACCTGAAGGCTATTCTTTCTGCTCCTGCACCAGTTTTGTCTTCAACTGAGCAAGCTATCGTGGCGGTCGAGGTTCCAAAGTAAATCTAAACACAATAACTAAAAAAGAGATAATAACTAAAAAAGAACGATAACTAAAAAGAAGGATGTTACATTTATACAAATGTAATATTTAATATAATAGTTACTTAGAAGAACCAACTAAAATCAAATTTGATGGAACGATTCCATCAATAAATAATAACTTGTTAAAATAAACAGCCATATCATTATTAGGACAAAGCATGACAATGCAAGGTCTTCCATTATCAACGTCATGCAAGAGACGAAAAATATATGATTTTTGGGGAGATAGATCAGTCTTCTGTTTGAACTCTGCAATGCAGCTAATGGTTCTTACTAATGGTGATTCTTCTAACATTCTTCTACTATCTCGTTTCTTTACTTTACTGTCATTAACGTGCTGAGAATAAGTCATTATACTCCAGAGAATAATATATTCTGACGATTCGATATCGTAACTATCGATTATATGATTTTTGAACCTTTCCTTGTATAATTCTTTTCCTACAGAATAAGCAGATATCAAAGTTGTTATTGCTACTCCAATCGCAATAACCACCGTAACTGGATCAACCATTTTGAAAATTTTATTAAAAAAAACGATTTTTAGAAATTTTATTTTAAGAGAAATAAAAATCGTTTTTGTTGGAACTATTTGAAAAATGATCCATGCTCCAGTTGTTCATGCCCCGGTAGTTCATCCACAAGTTATTCATTTTAGTAGTTCATTTTCTACTCCTACTCCTATTCCTCCTCCAACAACACCTTTTAAGATCCCAGTTTTTCCAAAGCCAGTACCAACCAATCCTGGAGGTGGTATTAGTGGAATTCATTTTTCTCAAGCTAGCATGGTTCAAACCCATTCGACGCCTGTTGTGCACTCTCCTAGTGTCCTATCATCTAGTACTGTATCTCACGTGACAGTACCTACCACTGTCCTCCACTCAGTTTATTCCTTCTCTCATAGACCTCTTCTCCCTACCAGCAGTGTTTTTTCTACTAGTACCGTTCTCTAAATAAATAATAATATAACAACCTAAAAAGAAATTGAAAAATTAAATTTTTCAATTCTGATTTTAAAATGGAACTTTATTTACTTAACAGAATTAATTGTCTATTATTTCCTAACGATGAAACCCGAAGCCTTTTTGGTCTCTGTTATAGAATAAATAAGAAGATTAAGAATTTATGTTTAGCCGGTAATAAGATCTTGCTTGAATCGCTTTGCCGACTATTAGAGATTCAAAGATCCTCTTCCTTTTTTGATAGTTATAACACTGTAATAAGAAAAGTAGGAGATCTCTCTTTTGTAACATGTGTCGAGTATTTGTTGTTTAGAGGGTTAGGAGTTCCTTACATTGAAAAGGATAATTATGTTATAATTGCGGCTTATGCTAATTCTTCATTGATTGAATATTTTTCTTTCTCGACCGGAAAGAAATTGAAAACAATAGATAGTTCTCATTCTGATATTTCAACGTTGTTAAGAACTAACAATTTGCTAGTTTCATGTTCTGGCTGTGATGAAATAGCTGAAGATTCTCATATAAATTTATTTGATATACCAACTGGAAATCAGTTATATTCTATTAAACTTAAAAATTGTAATTATATTGATATGTTAGATAACTTTTTAGCAATTAGTGCTTTTGATGAAACCATGCTGTACAATATCGTGCAAAATATTCATTATGAAAAATTGGATGTAGGTGGACCAGTCTGCTTAACAAAAGAAAAATTAATAGGTTGCGTAAGTGATGAAATACAGCAAGATATTAGTATCTTTGATCGTAATAGATACGATGATCCTTCAGAAACATTAATAATATGTGAAGAATCTCCTTGCCGAATGGGGGTTAAAGGTGATCTATTATTTTATGGTTGCGACTATGACATAGTATTGTATAACCTTAAAACCAGAAAGGTTGAAAAGAAACTAGAAGGCCATTTCGCTCAGATAGAAACAATGCTTATTACAGAAAATACTTTAATATCGGGCTCAATTGACAATACTATTAAGTTTTGGAATATAAGTACTGGTAAAATTATAAAGACTTTACATGGTCACGAAAATAGAGTTATGACTTTAGCTTTATTAGATAATTATTTAATAAGCGGGGATTGGGATAATAAAATATTCATTTGGGATTTAACTACTGATACAATAATTAGAAAAATTAATACTACCGCCTGGGTTAATTCTTTAATAGTGACCAATTTAAAGTATGTTTGATTTAACATCCAAGATCAAAAATTAAGAGAAAAATTAAAATAAAATTTTTTGAAAGAGCAAAACAAAAGAAATGCTACCAAACCAGGTGGTCTACGTTATGATAGGGTATGCGGGAGCAGGTAAATCTACTTATGCTAAGTGGTTGGCATCAAAATTAGAAAACTGCGCCATTTTAGAAGGAGACGTTTTGAAGACCGCTAAAAAGGTTGAAGCAGAATTGAAATACAAGTTGAATGAAGGAAAGAATGTCATAGTTGACGCTTGTAACACTTCTCTGAAAAGGAGAGCCCCGTTAATCCAACAATGTAAGCAAAGAAATCTGGTTATTTATGGGATTTATTTTAGAATTCCAATCGAGATTTGCAAAGAACGAGCAAAGCAAAGGGAAGCAGCCGGTGGCCCTCACATTCCCAGTCTTGTTTATAATAAGCTCAAAAGCGAATTTGTTGCTCCAACCTTGGAAGAAGGATTTGCAGGAATTTTATTCATAGATAATTAGTTGTAAATAAAATATAATCGATAAAAATAAGTCAATAAAAATAAATATTTAAAAGAGAAAATGCAGTTCAGTATTGGAGAACAGTTGGCAATTGTGGTTTTGATAGTGGTAGTTATAGTTATTGCCTATCTTCTGTATACTGGTTGGAGACCGTCTTTTGCCAAGGTTGATCCTAAAGAGGGTGAAGAGGAACATCAAAAGAAGGACCAAAAGGATAAGAAGGAGAAACACAAGAGCAAGTAATCTAACAAACAAATTTTACTATTATGATAATAGTAAAATAACAACACTAAGACAATAATTACAGAAAGGATAAGATCTTATAGTCTCCTTCTACGTTTATGCCCTTAACTAGTAGTTTAAATTTTGAACATTCAATGGTACTATTAAGTTTTATTTTAATAATATAACAATCATAGAAAAGATCTTCTGATGCTTTATTGGGACAACCTAACCAAAATTCTTTCGGTTTGTCTTGGTAATCCATATTATTATCTAATCCAAAAGGACTATTTAGGTAAATAGGTTGATAAATCATTACTCCAGCCTCTAGAACATTAGCATTTATTTGTTTATCATTGGGAAGAAAAGGTCTCCTTAATCTAACTAGTTCTCTGATAATTATCTGTTCACTTCCGTATTGGATGTAAATTTTATCAAATTTAGAATAAGAATTGGAACTACTTAATTTTTCATTAGAATCATTAATGTTTAGTTCTTTATTCTGTTCGTTTCTCTTACAAGCTATAATCTCAAGAGTCTCAAATGGAAATTCGTTAACATTCTTTGATGTTTGACAATAAGAGAAAACGAAATCATTAAAAATCGCTTTACCAGGATTGAACCAAAAACTTATTGTTCTTTCATCTGATCTATCTTTTTCCCGGTCTAACCCTTCTATTTTCCTATCGGTTGTGCTATCTGTTTCTCCATCTTCTGGACTAACTTCTGTAGGATCTTCATCAATGGTACTTATTAGTTTAGTTTGTAGATATTCTAAAGAGAATATGCCAAAATCTTTCAGCCACAAGAAAGGGAATTTACTTGTTATATTCCTGTTTATCAGGTTGTTTTCTTCTCTTAGACTATTCATTGTTTGGATCATTGGTTTCCGCCCTCCAATCATTAAAGCGTTTTCTTCTAATAATAAACTTTCTTCTATTACATGGGTTCTTGTTTTAAGTTGTACTGCACTTTCATTAGTAATCTCTTCTTGCGATTCTTCGTAAGCATCTTCAGTACTCTCCATTTTCTTTTAATTTAGTAAAATTAAAATGGATATTTTCCGTTTTAAACATTAAAATCAAACATTAAAATAGGAAAACAGGAAAATAGAATTGAGACAATATAAAAAGAGATAGATGAGTAAGACGATTGTGGCTCATCTAAACAGGATTATTGGAGGAAAGGTTGAAGTAACACTTTATGATAGTAAAGGAATGCATCATCAACTATGGGATGAAGATGTTCTTGTTAAAAGGTATTTTAGAGCTAACGACTGTGGCTATGATTTTAGCATCTTCGCTCATAATCAATTTCGTTTGATGTTCTATCCTTCATTTCAAATAGTTATTGATTATAACCTGACAAACATTAGAATAAAAATTCCTCTTGATAATGCATATATGCAAACTGATAAGGAACTCTATCTGTTGAAAGTCGTTAATGAAAAATCTCACGGAAATCGATTTAAAACTTATGCTTATGAACCTAACAAATTGAAAGTATGGTATGCTTCTAACAACATTCTATTTGTCGGAAAGCCCGAGCCAATCGTTCTAAAACATCATTAATGTTTTTATTCTCGTTTTCATATCATATTTGATATGAAGATTTAAGAAAATTAAGTCATAGTCTGGCAAGTTCCCATAAGACAGGTTTGACCAACTGAACAATTTGAATCGCTAGTGCACTGTGGGGTGCAGGTTCCCGAAATGCACGTGGCAGGTGAGGTACAATTAGAATTAGAAGTACACTGAGCAATACATTGGCCTGATGTGCAAGTCCAATTAGTTGGACACTGATAGTTCGATTGACATGCTGCTATACATGTTCCATTAGAGCAAAAGGTTCCATTAGTACAATTACTATTACTTGTACAAGATTGATTGATGGTAGAAGTTGACTTTTGTGATTGAGCAAAAATTATTAAAACAATTACCACTACCAATATCACTATTACGATAATTATAATGATTATAATTACTAAAATCGTATTATTGTAATTCTTCTCGAAAATCGGCATCTCATCCTTTTTAATTTTGGTGTTTTATCTAACTTTTTATACCCTATTTATTTTTAGAGAAATTGATATCTTTTGATTTTCTTACACTCCTTCTTCCATTCTTCAAAATTCGGATTGGATGGATCTAAAACTATTCCATAAAGATCAAAATTGTGACGACAGACTTTTCAAAATTCAATTTCAGTCATATGATATCGATGATAGGACCCATAAAGTTCAATATCGTCTACAAGTTTTATATTCTGAAACTTTGCTAGCTCTTTAATCCTTGTTACTTTTTCTAAACATCCCTTGCAGCGTGGATCAGTCATCTTTTGGATTCAAACAGAGATATCTATATTTTTTCATTTTTATTCAATTAACGGATTAATTAAATTTCTTTTTATTGAGTTGTTTTAAAGGTTTAGGCGATCTTGAGCATTGTCAAACCACCACTCCTGGTAGATAATGTACCGGCAGTAGTGTTGTAATTGACAGCAACTGCTCCAGATGACCAAGCGAAGACGTCCTTGATGACAATCGTGAAAATTCCCGCGGCTGCTAAAATCGGTGCTCTAATGGTGTTGGTTCTCTGAGTACCATTGTTATAAATACTGTAAGTGCAAGTAGCTGCAGCTGATACGGAGCATTGAGCTTCAAAAGTCACTTCGTAAGTTCCGGCAACACTAGGCGTAATTGTCATAGGTGTTATTACAGAATCGGTACTGCTAGTAGTATTATATACGACAGTTGAATCAACATGGTAGTAGGTCATTCCTCCAAAGGCCGCAGTTGTTCCATTTTGAGCAATAAGGAATTGGCCAGCCGTAGGAACAGATGAAGAATAGGTACTGACTGAAGCTGCTCCACTATTAACCCAAAGTTGCTGAGCAATGACAGTGTTAGTGTTGCTGCTGAGATTCTTGTTGGTAAATGCTTGAGCAGTAGCAAGGACAGCTAAAGTATCGGTAGCATCAGGAATCGTGATAGTTCGGTTGGCAGTAGTAGTGGACGCAAGAGTTAAAGTAGTTGATGCAGTGGCTCCACTCAAGTAGAAAGAAACAACCTTGCTTGGAAAGACTGGATCAACAAACACAACTGAACCTGCAGTAAGAGACTTGTTGGTAAAAGTATCGCTAGTGTTGCGTCCAACGATCGTATCGGTCGAGGTAGGCAGTGTTAAAGTAGCTGATCCATTGGTGATGGTAGAAATAACTGGAGAAGTTAAGGTCTTGTTGGTTAAGGTTTGAGTAGCAGTAAGACCAACCAGGGTATCAGTCGCATCGGGAAAAGTAATAGTTCGGTTAACACTAGCAATCGATGCAAGTGTTACTGTAGTTCCCGTCGTTGCACTAGAAGTTAAGAAAGCTAATTTCTTTGTAGCGTCAGTCGAATCTGCAAACGGAACAGTGGTTGCAATGGTTACTCCAGCTAAAGTTCCAGAAGCAATATCAGCAGCAGTAAGAACAACTGCTCCTTGGCGACCGGCAACTGAACTAACGTTATTAGAGTTAATAACTCTTTCCCAGATTGAACCATTAAAAAGAATCCAATCCCCAACTGACCAAACACTGTTGGTGTCGATGGTTGTTGTACCGGCAGTAGAAATAATGTAAAAATTGCCAAGAGTACCGGTAGAGGAAACTAGAGTTGGCGTGTTAGTGTTAGCATTCCATAAGCCTTGATATTCTAGGGCTCCGCTAACCAAAAGATTTGTAGGGATATGGCTGTTATTATCTAGAGTAGCTAATCCTCCTGCTACTCCTTTCTGAAGAGTTATTCTCGCATCAGCTGCGACCTGAAAATCTTTGCTACTCAAGAGAGCCTCTTGAAAAAATTGGAGGGCATGAACGTCGGCCAACATTTCTATCTTTTCTTTTTATTAGTTTTTGTAAATTGTTTTATTTTTGAAGAGTTATTTTCGAAAAACTTGTTAATCATGGTTAAATTAGTTTTATAAATCTCATTATCAATCGTAGATATTATACTGCTTGGATGGTCCAAACATAACGGGAGTCGGTCGGATTTGAGATCGCACTACAAGTTGTATTATAAGCAAAAGTTTCGGCAGTGCTATCAGCTCCTAGACACAATCCTTGATCACTGTCTTCTATAAATCCAGTTTGTAAATTAATGGTCCAATTTTGTGTAGCATTTCCAGTTGTACAAGCTTCTGCCAAAACAGTTCCTTCAAGTGTGGGGTTGGTGATATAATTTTCGGTAAGACAAAAAGTATCAGAAGAATAAGCGGCGATTTGTTGTTGGTTAACATAATCGATGTAACAAGCCTGATTGGCACAAGACATCGTTACTGTAGCTGCTTGATTCGCAACTTGCGGAACAACTAAACAAATTAAAGGGTTATCAGCTTTACAAATTTGAACCGTTTTTGGCCAAGTTGTTACTGTAACAGTAATGATTGATGATAATGCTGATTCACCACATGAATTTACTGCAGTAACTGCAAAATAATAAGTGATTGGTATAAGATTAATAACTTGATAACTATTAGTAGTTGAAGATATTATCCTATTGGCGGTTGCTTTATTTACTGCTGGTTGAGTAGACACATAAACATTATAACTATCGGTATTAGTAGTTGCTGACCATGATACCGTCACAGTGTTAGAAGATGCAACTCCTGAAACATTAGTTGGTGTATTTGGTGCAACTGTACATGTCACTGTAGTTGAGGCAGTATTTTGCTTCTGTAAATATGGAACTAAAAAATATATTATAAGAGTTATTACTATTAAAACAAGAGCTATAACCACCAAAATAATAGAGGCCGCTTTCAATCCAACATCGGCCGATTCTGATCTTACCACAATCGGCATTTTATTTTAGATAATAATTATCTAAAAATTATTTAGTTTTGTTAACATAAATTTGTTTTTAGCAGTGATTGCCACTCGAGCAAGCTTTAACCGCTACTACATTGTTGTCATTTTGGTTGCTTGAAACAGAAACGTCGTAGTCGTATTGAGCAGATGCGACTAGATTGGTGATGGTCAATTTTCCTTGAGCAGTAGAAGTACTAATTTGTTCCTTGACGAAATGAACACTAGCACCAGCGTCGTGAATCTTAGCTAAAGTGTTACAAATATCAATACTCATTCTCTGCATTTGACTTCCAATCATCAGACAGAACCAAGAATAAATGTGAACAACGTCGCCCTTTTGTAGAGTCTTCAGTAAAATATCAAGGCCTGGCCTACTAATGGTAGCAGATGAACGAATTTGTCCAGTGTTGGCATCAGCCTCAGAATAGACGTAAGTAAAACCTCCCTTAACCGAGTTCTCCAATTTTGTCCTTTGTTCTCCTAGTGAAAGATTTTCGGCTTTGGACTCGTCGCTAATCCAAGGGTTTTTCATAAAAGAAATGTAAGCATATGCCATTTTGTTGTTGTTTTTCTTGGCTGAATTGAAACTTTTATTTGAAATTGGAAGCTTTAAATCAAAAATTATTAAAAATCTTTAAATAAAAACGAGAGATTAAAATCAGAGCTTAAAATAATAGATAAGAATTGCAAGATGGATAATCAAACATTAGTAAAAGCTATTATAGGTTCTCCGGTGTTTCAAGCAGCAACCGATCAAGAAAAATTAAGAATTTTAGAAGAGATTATTTCAACAGGAGAAATTTCAAAAGAACAAGTATATCAAATTTATCAAAATTCTAACTTAGCTAGTCCTAATTTGGATGTAAACTATGGGAAGACTTTGACTAATCTTCCCTATGAAGTTTTTGTTAATCTTATTCAAGCGGGACAGTTAGAAGGTAGAGATTTGCTCCAACTTTGTAATAGTTCAGCAAAACTTAGGGAATATTGTGATCGGAGTTTCACCCTGAATAATGGACAACAAATTAGTCAATACATTTTTAGGTTAGCCTTACAATCGATAGGGATCGATGCTGATGCGATAATTACAAAATATCAAGCAAGAGGTAGAAATTTAACTCCCAAAGATATTTATATTTATTATACAGTAGGAGATGGTGTTAGATATGATAGGTTAGCGGCTAAACTACAACAGATAGTAAATATAGCTAATGACGAAGCGGACTGGAGACTTCGCTTTCCTTTAAATTTGGGAGAATTATTATACTATCAGTCAGATTATGATTTTGAATTTTTAGGAAGAGCAGCTAATGAATTTGATCCAAACTATTTATTGTTTGATCATGGTAAAGAGGCTATTTATGAATTATCTCAATATGATAATTTAGATAAGGTATCCGACTTAGATGAAATGTCGAAATTATCAGGAAAGTCACTAGAAGAATTAGTAGGATCCATCTATGAAGGTTACGATTTCGTTCGAGATAAAATTGGTTATCAGAGAACTAACGATCCACCAAGCGGAGTTAAAGTAACTCCAGAACAATTAATCCAAATTATAAGACATTATCCTGATTATTATAGACAATATTTAATAGATAATCCATATGTTGAGGATAAATTAGCAAGTAATATCCTCGAGCAATATAACGCGGTGATTGATGCAATGGACAATTCAAATATCGATTCGGAACTATTAAGTTCAATAGTTTTATCTGGCGACGACATCGCCTACCTAATTAAACTTCATCATAGAATTGTAGCCGGAGAACTAAAAATCAATACACCTTTCCTCAAAGATGAACTCTTATGATTGGTTTTTCTTTATGGTTAGGTTAAACATAATATCAGGATTTTGATATTATGCTCTTTTTACTCTTTTTACTCATTTTACTCATTTTACTTTATTTATCTTTTTAATTAGTTCTAAATTGATTTATTTGGTCTTAGAATCTTCCATTTCGAGGAGAGCATCATAATTAAAACCTAGAATCTGAGAGATAAAAAAGGTTGTCCACTTCGATGAGCGACTAACGTTATGTCTAGTAGCTCCATAGACAATAAAGTTGTAAATCTCGACCAGAGTAGGAAATTCTTCGGATTCAAACATCTCTCGAATTTTAGTAGCGCTCTTCCTTGTGAACATATCATGGTTACCTTGCTTAATGACGAAAGTGTAAAAGTTCTTGAAGGCTTCGGGAACGATTGTCCACATTATAACTTTCTGCTCTGGATGACTCTTATCTTTTCCAGGAGCAAGATAACCTAAAACGTGACTAAAGGTTGTAACATTGATCGAAACACGATTGGTTGGAGTAACAGAGGCAAAGAGCGGAATTCTTCTAGTTGAAATATCTACTCCGTTGGCAGTTGAAAAGAATGCTTGAACTTTTCTTCCTTTGACGACTCCTTCGGCCGTTCCAATTGCCGCGTTAAATACTAGTCTGGATACACACTTACTATCTTCAATCTTAGATAGTTCGACGATTCTCTCCTTGGAACGATCATTATCTCGATCCTTATGAACAATTTGACACTTCTCTCCACCAATAATAGCTTGTCCTCCCACAAAAGAAACGATATTTAATTCTGTATTTCCAAGAGCATCTTTAGGAGAAATCCACTTAGGCTTAGTAGTAGGAGTTCCATCTTCATTGGTTGCTCCGGTGTATTCGTTAGCCAAAATCCTTAGGCCATTAACAGTAAATGGACACCACTTGGAAAGACTTCTTCTAATCAACTCTCGGGCATCTTCTAAATAATTTTCCATTAGCTTAGGCAGATCTTCTTGAGGAGTTACTCTAATGATTTTGGAATTCAATAAAGTTTCTCTAGTTTTGGCAAAGAGATTTGAATAGAAAATTGGTTCATAACTATTTTCCTCTCCAATCAGAGAGATAAAAGCTCCAATGGTTTTTCCATCTTCCATAAGATTGAAATCATCGACTACTCCTATTCTTTCTTCGTCGCTTTCATCGTTAAAATCGATTCTGGTTCCAATCGAAGGAAAAGCTACAGGTTCTTTAATAAAAGGAATAAGTTCAGACTTGTGAGAAGAATTCCAGGCTTGAAGAGCAGTAATATCTTGAATTACCCAACCAATCGGAACTGCTAAAATATAAAAATTGGGATCTTTGCGATGAATCTCAGCTCCAACCGCCATAGAACTAGCAGAAAGTAAAGGTTGTTGCTCAATAATTCTAATCTTCTTTCCAGTTGATTTACACCTCGCAACAATATCTTCAAGGTCCTTCTGACTAATCTTAGAGTTATATCCTTTGATTTCTGTTAAACGGTTCTTACTATCATTTGCATCGATTTTGATATGAACATAAGAGAGACCTAATGTCCTTGGAGGAAGTGTAACTTCAGCACCAGGGATAGTGTTGTCCTTGGTTTTCAAGTGCTCTTCTAGACTGCTAATTCCAGCATTGTGGATTTTGAGCCAATGTTCGGGAACTTTAGTCTTAGTCCCATTAATAGTGAAAAATTTCTTCTCAACTAAGAACTTCGGTTCAAGGTTAGCCTCTCCTTCAAGATCAAAATGTAAATAAACGATGGTTCCTCTCAGCATGATA